>Ga0335083_10000030_pt1 | contig 282480 bp, 246 predicted proteins | sample Lox_Sample_42_FD_206716 | JGI IMG/M metagenome (GOLD analysis project Ga0335083, IMG submission 206716) | Soil microbial communities from Loxahatchee National Wildlife Refuge, Florida, United States - Lox_Sample_4.2 | ecosystem: Environmental > Terrestrial > Soil > Wetlands | place: USA...
CTGCTTCGTCGCTACGGTGCTAACCTTCTTCATTGCCGGTCTCCTTTATCTCTTGTGCCTCAGAGCACGTCGATAACTTGGGAGCGTACAGCATCCCGTTCGGAGACCGGCCTTCTCATCCCATCTGTTAGCAACAGTTGAGAAATAGGCGCATAATGCCGCTGGCTGTTTTCAATGAACATCTCAGCTAGTTTGAATCTGCTACTTGCAGTCGCCCTCTCAAGCGCGTTTCTCACATCGCTCGGCCATGGCCAACTTCCGCACGGGCATGACCGAGTTGGATTGCCGAGGCAAGCCGAAGTTACTGTTCGAAGGTTTTACCAGCAACTAGTATCTGATCCCGCCGAGGGCATTCCGACGCCGAAGGGGATGAAGGTGCTATCCCCGTATCTCAGCAGCTCGTTGATCCATAGAGTTAACCAAGCACGTGCCTGTCGTGATGATTGGCTTCGCCTGCACCCGAAGAATGACGAAAAGGCACCGTCAACGTGGTTTGAATTCGGACTTTTCTCGGGTCCCGACGACCGAGGTCAGCCATATGCTTTCCAGATTGACAAAACCGAATCGGAGGATGACGGCTCTTTTCGTGTTTACGTGAGGCTCACGGAAGGTCCACGAGAAAAGCCGTGGCATTGGGAAGTTGCAGCCATCGTGATACGTGAAAATGGGCGTTTCGTAATCGACGACGTAATCTTCCTCAAAGACAAGGATTTTGATACTGAGAGTCGATTGTCGGAGATTCTGCGGCTGCGAGGATGTGACGGCCCTCATTGGGTCGGGTATCCCAGTCGGTGAAAGCGCGTGGCCGAGGCTCAGTTGGCGACAAATCGCGATTTCACTCAGTACTCAGCCAAGAACTCGTCCTCAAGTTGGATAGAGGGCTTCCTTGCGCAACACTCTCTGGAAAGACCGCTGCCCTCGAAGCGCACGACAACCCGATAATCACCGTCAGAGCGGGAAATATCGCAGTCGCGGATGTCTGGATGTCGGAATCCGAGGGTTACCTTCTCCTGAGTACCATCCCGAAAGAACCTGCTGAGTTTTCTGAGACCGTGCACGGCACAGGCACCAAAGCAGAATTGCTGAGTGCCAGACTCGTCAGTCACCTCGATATGGAAGTCATTAAAGCAGTCGTCGCCATCGAAGCCCAGCCAGACAAATCGTATCTCGGTCAAGTCGTCATTGATACGAATTCGAGCACTATCCCTCACGACGAAAAGTATATTCCTCAGTTTCGATTCGTCAGTTGGCGAAAAATCGCAATTACGCTCATTGACCCTGCCAGCTTGAGCACTCGCACGACTCTCATAGCCAGCCTCTCTTGCTAGCTAGCGCACGGACCTGCGTTTTCGGGAGTGGAAAGGAGGAGGGAGCATTTTGCCGCAGGTATACACCACCCCCCATTCTGTTTGACCGATTTCCAGGAGGCACGCTAAAATAGTTGGGTTTGCCTGTACCCGCGGTTCCGCTCTGGAATCCGCGCCGCGTTTCCGGTCAATAAGCCGCAGCGCAAAAACAGCAAGCGAGAGTTTGTTCGGCTAAGCCTGTCTTGGCCTCGGCAGGACCAGAGTGTCCGCCGTAGTGATATTGGAGGCATTATGTACGCGGTGATCCGCGCTGGTGGTAAGCAGTATAAGGTCGCCCCGGGAGATGTAATCCGGGTGGAGAAAGTCGGCACCGACAACGGCCACGTCAAGTTCAACGAAGTTCTGGCAGTTTCGGGCGAGGCGGGCAAGATCGGCAAGCCCAGCGGCGAAGCCCTGGTGACCGGCGAAGTAGTCGAGCACGGACGCGGGGCGAAGGTGCTCGTGTTCCACTACAAGAAGAAGAAGCAGTACAAGAAGCTGCGCGGGCATCGCCAGGATTTCAGCGCGGTGCGCATCACCGAGATTGCCTTCGATGGACAATCGTTTAAGGCGCCGGAGTTGCCAAAGAAAGAGAAGAAGATAAAGAAAGCGGCTGAGGTGCACGAAGAAGCGCACGCGGAGGCGGCGGCAAAGCCGGCAAAGAAGAAAGCGGCGAAGAAGGCTGCTGGGAAAAAGAGCGCTTCGAAGAAGAAGTAGCTTAGGGAGAGATCCTTCGCTTCGCTCAGGATGACAATGATGTTCTTCCCGAGGGAGTGAAAGGGTTTCCTGAGAGCTGAGTGCCGACAGCTGAGAGCTTTTACTGAGAACTAAGAACCAAGAACTGAGAACTAGTTATGGCACATAAAAAAGGACAAGGCACTTCACGAAACGGGCGCGATTCGAACGCGCAGCGGCTTGGCTTCAAGGCATTCGGTGGACAGGTCGTCCCCGGTGGCACGATCATCGTGCGGCAGCGCGGCACGCGCGTGAAACCCGGCCTCAACGTCGGGCGCGGCAAGGACGACACGCTCTTCGCCAAGGTCACGGGCAAAATCAAGTTCCTAGATAAGGGCTCGATGGGTAAGTTCGTGATGGTCGAACCGGTGGAAGCGTAGAGAGTCGCGAGTTACGTCTCGAGTCTCGATCTTGGAAGAGTGATCATGTGGCGAGTTTCGGCTCGTGACTCGTAGCTCGCGACTCGAAGCTTAACTTCTGATATCCAGCGTAACGCTTACCGTCTCGCCTTCATACGCTACGGGGAATTCCAGGCGTTCCCCTTTCTCCAGGCAGTGGATGCTGTAGTTACCACCCACGACGACGGTGGGCACGGTGAGTGTGCAACTGTCGCCGTAGCCGATCTTGTGTTTGAAGTGGCCGGCGATGATGTTGCAGACTTCGCCGATGGCGTCTGACTTCTGAGCCGCAGCCTCTTCGGCGGAAATGCAGAGCATACGCGAGGCGATTTTGATGGCGGCGTTGTCGCTGCAGCGCAGGCTGAAAACAGCGCGCATGGCGCCGGCGATGCCGATCATGCCCGTGACATAGGCGACAAGCGATGCGTCCTGAGACGACGCGTTGGGCGCGGGGGGAACGTCAACGGTGACGCCGATCATGGTACTGAAGACTTCCGTCGTAGCCTCACGCAGAACCGCGTCCCATGCTCGCAGTTGCGCAACCAGATCCTCCCTACTGACGGGCTGGTCGGTGGTGTGGAATTTCGGAATCGTCATGGATTGCTGATGTTGTAGCCGTCTTCCGGAATATCGGCAGGACGGAACGATTCGTGAGTCTGGTAGTCAGGCTATGGGACGTGGGCCTTTATACTCTTTGATTCGGTGGATTTCGTAACACGCGGCAGGTTTTGTGTTTATCGATGAGGCAATAATTCGGGTCAAGGCCGGCAACGGCGGGAACGGCTGTATGGCGTTCCGGCGCGAGAAGTTTGTGCCTCGTGGAGGCCCTTCGGGCGGCGACGGCGGCAAGGGCGGTGACGTGTGGATGGAATCGAGCGAGCGCCATAACACGCTCGTGCACTTCCGCTTCAATCCCGAGTACAAGGCGGAGCGCGGGCGGCACGGCGAGGGCGCTAACAAGAAGGGGCGGGACGGCGAAGATATTCTGCTGAAGGTTCCCGTCGGAACCATCGTTCTTGACGAAGAGACGGGCGCGGTAGTGCACGACTTCTCGAGGGCCGATGAGCGGGTGGTGATTGCGCGAGGCGGGCGCGGCGGACGCGGCAATGCCCAGTTTGCAACTTCCACGCACCAGGCGCCGCGCGAGCACGAAGAAGGACGGCCGGGGGAAGAACGGACTTTCCGGCTGGAGTTGAAGCTGCTGGCGGATGTCGGGCTGGTGGGATATCCGAATGTCGGGAAGTCGACGCTGATCTCGCGCATCTCGGCGGCGCGGCCAAAGATTGCCGACTACCCTTTCACTACACTAGAGCCGAATCTGGGCGTGGTGGTGGTCAACGAAAAGAAGAAAGATGAGACCAGCTTTGTTGTCGCCGACATACCCGGACTGATCGAAGGAGCGCACACCGGTGCGGGGCTGGGCACACAATTTCTGCGGCACATTGAGCGCACCCGGTTACTGGTGCATCTGGTCGATGTTTCGGATGCGAGCGGAAGACCGGATGTCGTGAAAGATGTTCAGGTAATTCTCGATGAGCTGCGCAACTTCGGGGCGGGACTCGAAACGAAACCGACGATCATGGTGGCGTCGAAGATCGATGTAGCCAATCCTGAAAAGCTCAAGAAGTTGAAGCAGTGGTGCACGCGAAAGAAATTGAGACTCTACCCCGTTTCAGCGGTCACCGGCGAGGAAATCGAGAAGCTGAAGTTTGCCATGGCGGAAGCGGTCCGGGTCATGCGGCAGGAAGACAGGGAAGGCGAATAATTTGTAATTGGTGATTTGTAATTTGAAAACCCTCTATTTCGGCATTCGAGTTGGACCCCAGAGAGTCTGGCCACCGCCTCCGTACCGATTTCGCCGTCTTTACTTACTCCTCCAAACTCTGTAGTGGTACGATGAACACGGTTGGCCGGTCCTCGGCCATGATTGCTGCCTTCGCGAGGGAAATTTATGAAAAGCGCGGCCAAGCAGCTTGAGCCTCCTCAATTTCTCAGCGGTTGGAAAGAAATCGCGAACTATCTTGGCAAGGGCGTACGCACAGTGCAGCGCTACGAAGGTGAGTTGGGATTGCCGGTGCGGCGCCCGGCGGGTAAGCCGCGTGGCTCCGTGCTGGCTATGCGAGCCGAGATCGATGCCTGGGTGAGCGCGAGTCCTTTCCGCGAAGTATTTCAGCTGACGAGAACCGCATCCGTCGCCGCAGCAAACAAGACGAAAGAGATTGCCGAAGACCTGGAGGAGACGACACGATTGCGCGAATAGACGTTCGGCTTCTCCCTAGCACAGGGAGTCTTCAGCCGCAACGGCCGATCCACGCATCACACACACGCCGCCATATTTTTATTCTGCCGGCTGGCGGGCGGTCGTCTCTCCCGTTTGTTCCATATTCGTGAACGTCGGGAGAAAGATAGGAGCCGCTGCATCGGTACGCCCCGCGCAATATCGAAATGATCGCACCAACTGCAATGCGAGCCACTCGGGTCTTCCCTGTAAAGTGGCGGATTTTGTCGCTCCTTTTTCGAAAACGACGTTCTAAACCCTCTTGCGCGTCGCAGACCGAAAGGTGTTTTGTATCGGACAGAGCGGAGTCATATTTGTCAGGAAAACTCGCGTGCCGGGATGCCCGCGACGCACTAGAAGGGACTAACTAATAGAAGAGGTACTTTCTCCATTTATCGTCGCTGTGACCCATCAGTCGCATGATGTGGCGGCTGGTGTGGAGATTAAAGGAGCGCGGCTCTCGCATGGGGCGCATGTTGGCTTCGTGCGGAAGCTGGTTGCCCTTGCGGCGATTGCAGGGATGGCAGCAGGCGACAAGGTTTTCCCACGTCGAGAGCCCGCCGCGGGAGCGCGGGATCACGTGATCGAGCGTGAGTTCGGCGGAAGGCAAAGTGGTCTGGCAATACTGGCAGGTGTTGCGGTCGCGCAAGAGGATGTTCTTGCGCGAGAGCGCGCGCGACTGGTGCGGAATGCGGCGGTATTCAAGCAACCGGATAACAGAAGGCACGCGCATAGCCAGGCAAGCGGCGTGGAGAAAATGCCCGTTCTCCTCTTCGGTCATGGCGATGCCCTTGAGGACGAGGACAATGGCGCGACGAGCGGCGCACACGTTGATCGGTTCGTAGGACGCATTCAGAACCAGCACCGGCTGATGCAGGGCCTGGCCGTCGTTATCCTGATGCGCGCCGACAGGCAGCATCGAGGGCGGCAGCTGCTGCCGGTAGCTTCCGACAAAGTTGTGCATGCGCAACGACATAAAGTCTTCTTAACTACCTGTTAGATGCGATCGCGACTCCTTCGCCCTCGTGCTCGCGACCCTCGTCTTGACTGAAATCCTGCAGCAGATCCTCCGCCAAAGTGAGATTCGGAGTCTTGAGTGTGCGCGCAACGGTAGCAACCCAGACGCGGGCGGCGCCCGCGCGGAGTAGAACACGAGCACATTCCGCGGCCGTGGCTCCAGATGTGAACACGTCATCGACTAGCAGAACATGCCGCTTCTCGATTGGCGCCGCATCGCTCACGCTAAACGCTCCTTGAAGATTCTGGCGGCGCTGCCGACGGCTGAGGCCGATCTGGCTTCCTGTATCGCGCGCGCGCACCAGCGATCGCGTAACGAGATCGAAGCGCTGCTGATGATCGAGACCTTTGAGCGCTGCGCGCGCGACAAGTTCAGCCTGATTAAATCCGCGTTGCGCCTTCTTCTTTGCGTACAGCGGCACGGGAACAACCGCGATGGAACCGGTGGGCAGAGAAGGTTCGAGCGCGGCGATGGTCTGCCCAAGCCACTTTCCCAGAACCGGGGCGAGCGGGCGGACCTGTTCGAACTTGAGCAGGTGAATCAGATCTCGAAGCGTTCCGTCATAGCTGCCAAAGGCAACGGCCCGGTTAAACGGCGGATGAACCTTCTGGCAATAACGGCACCGGTAACGCGCCGGATCGAGACCCGGCGGGACATCGCACGCCTCACCACAGACCGCGCACAGTAAGGCACTGAGCGGATGAGGCTCGCGCAGGCATGTGCGGCAGACCGGAAGGCGGGAAACTTCAATCAGTGGGGCGCCGCAGACGCGGCAATCGGCAGGAAAAAACGTAAAGAGGAGGCTGGCAGCAACGCGTTCTGCCCAGCAAGCGACTGGAGCAGCCGCTGCTGCGGGCTGGGCAGCCCGTATTCGAAACCCAGTACTGCTGAAGACGGCCTCCCGCGCCCGGATCGCAACCCCTGCTGACCGGGCGACACAACGCAAGTATAGCCTTCCGCGGAAGCCCGCGCAACGCAGTAGCTGGCTCCGAGTTGCTAGTTGCGAGTCTCAGCAACGCAATTCAGAACTAGAGTTGTCTTGTTGGCGCTAGCGACTCGCAACTAGCTACTAGCAGCTCTGGTGGGCCTGCCTGGATTCGAACTTGAGCTGTTTAGCGGGCGTGAGCGCAGCGGGAGCCCGCTGGCGAAATTCCGAACGCAGTGAGGAACCTTTCCTGGTGGGCCCGCCTGGATTCGAACCAGGAACCAACAGATTATGAGTCTGCTGCTCTAACCGTTGAGCTACGGGCCCGCTTCATACATCTTACACATCCGCAGTGGGCCCATAATCCTGAACTAGCTGGCGGGCGGCGCAGCCGTGGCAGTCGTACTATTGATCAGATCTTTCAGCTCCTTGCTTGGCTTGAAGAAAGGAATCTTTTTCGCCGGCACCTCGACCCGGTCGCCAGTTTTCGGGTTGCGGCCGACACGCGGTTTGCGCTGGCGAGTGCGGAAGCTTCCGAAGCCGCGGATCTCGATCTTGTCGCCCACGCGCAGCGATCGCACCACGCTATCAAAGATCGTCTCCACGATCACTTCGCTGTCTTTGCGGGTCAGTTCCGCCAGCCGGGAAACCTCTTCGATCAGATCCGCTTTTGTCATATGACTGTCACTCCGATAGTTGTCGTGTTCCCAGTTGTCAGTTCCTGGTCTCAGTTCTCAGTAAGACCTCAGGCGCCGGACTGTTCACTGGGATTGCTTATAACCTTCTCAAATTTCAGGGGTTTTGTGCAAGTGGGGAGACGGGTACAGGCCGGCCAACAAGAGATTGCTAGTTCACGGCCGATATATCCACGTCTGCGCGGTTGCCTGATCGCTGTTCGGATATCCACCCGCTAACAGAACACTCCCGTCGCGCAGACGGGTTTCGCTCATATAGTGCCATCGATCATTCAACTCGCCTGAGGCCGCCTGGAACTTCCCTGTTTGCGGATCAAAGATCTCGACCTCCTTGCTACCGCCTGCGATCAACAGCTTATGAGACGGCAACTGCACGGCCTCATCCGGAAGCTTGAACCTACCGTCGTTGAGCGATGCTGCCGCGACAAACTTACCCATATGTGGATCATAGATCTCGGCGCTGCTCAGGTTGCCCTGCCAGCCACGATTGTCAGATCCGCCGGCAATCAGCACTCGCCCATCCGGTAGCAGCCCCGCGGTGTGCTTGCATCGCGCAATGTTCATCCGGGCAGTCTCGGTGAACGATTTGGTTTTGGGATCGTACAGTTCCGCGCTGGCCGTAACTTCGCCCGTGTATCCGCCGGCAATCAGCACTCGCCCATCGGGGAGGAGAGTTGCGGTGTGCGCCACGCGGGCATGGTGCATCGAGCCAACTCGCTCGAAGCTTTGGCTCGCAAGATGGAAAATCTCAGCCGAGGCTAACGATTCGTTGTCCACTTCCTCACCGCCCGCAAACAGGACATCGCCATCGCGGAGAACAGTGGCGCTCGGCCTTCCCCGCCGCACTGTCATCCTGGCGATCGTGGTGAACCTGCCGGTGGTTGGGTCATACAGCTCGGCTGAATCCGTTCCGCCCATCCCGATCCAGCCTCCAGCGATCAATACCTTGCCAGAACGCAGCAGGACTGCGATGTGTCCGACGCGACGCTGACTCATCTCACCAGTAGATTGAAATTTCCCAGTCACGGGATTGTAGAGCTCGGCCGACTTGTAGAAATCCTGGTTCCGCCTCATGCCACCAGCGATCAGAACATGGCCATCCGGCAAGAGAGTGGCTGTGTGTCCGGAACGAGGCTCGAGCATCTGGAAAGCGGCCGAGACAGAGCCGGCCGAGACTTTCGGTGACAGCACCGACACCGCCAAGGCTGCAAGCGCAAGACTGATCGTGATCAGTAGGAAGAGAGATATCCGGGCACGGCTCATGGCCATCCTCCACAAACACATAGACGAATGAGCGGTGTAGAAGGTTAGGTTGTCATTTCCAGAGATAGTAAAAACCGACTTCCTGCTCCAGAAGCTTCTCGCGGGATGGGAGATAGTCGGAGAGATCGCCGAGGAAAAGATCGGCTAGGCCCGGGCGCCGCTCTCGCGGCGGGTAGACCAGCGATGGCTCGCCGGTAATGTTGACCGAACTCGCGGTATCTTTCACGGCACCCTCGAAGTCGGCAACTTGATCGATCAGCTTCAGCGGAAGGGCCTGCTCGCCGGTCCAGACTTTGCCGTCGGCGATGGCGCGAATGTCGGCTTCCTTGGCATGACGGCCGTCGGCAACCGCCTGAATGAACTGGGTGTGCATGTTGTCGATCAGACCCTGAAAGTACTTCTGCTCGGCCGGAGTCATCTCGCGCGTCGGACTGCCAGTGTCCTTGAACTCTCCCGCCTTCATGGTGATGGCATGCAGCTTCGCCCATTTAAGGAGTTCTTCGTAGTTCATCCACTCGGCAATCACGCCAATGGAGCCGACGATGCTGCCTTTGTCGGCATAGATTTTGTTGGTAGCGGAGGCGACATAGTAGGCGCCGCTCGCGCCCACGGTCTCGATCGAGGCGACGATGCGCTTTTTCTTTTCGTCGCGAATGCGCTTGACCTCGCGATAGATTTCTTCCGAAGCGGCCACGCCTCCGCCCGGAGAATTGACGTGGATGATGATGGCCTTGACGGAGTCGTCGTCGGCAAAGTCCTTGAGCTGCTTGACGACCTTCTTGGGAGAGAGAATCACGCCGTCCAGATCGACGACGGCGATCTTGGGTCCAAAGCCGGAAAACTGCTCGTCGTTTCCGCTGAAGCTGAAATAGACGAGGGTGACGACTGCGGCGACGAACAGGACAAACAGTCCGCCACCCACAAGGAACCAGACCCAGATGCGGGAACGACCTTCGGCCATGATGGGGAGAGTGTAGCACCGAGCGAAGATTAGGGGTCAGCGATTGGAGGTAAGAATCTCCGATTGTAGAAGTCAGAAGTCAGATTGCAGAAGCAAGAACCTAAGGCTTCGATCCGCACCGCGTGGGCCATGGGTGTTTACTTCTGCAATCTGACTTCTTACTTCTGACTTCCCTGCCGTACACTCTACGCAATGCGGGATCCCATCGAACTCGAAGTTTTCAAGAATCTTTTCCACTCCATCGCCGAGGAGATGGGGGCGGCGCTGCGGCGTACTTCTTTCTCTCCTAACATCAAGGAGCGGCGGGACTACTCATGTGCGGTGTTTGACGCCCAAGGTCAGGTTATCGCCATGGGCGACCACATGCCTGTGCATCTGGGATCAATGCCGATGTCGGTGGCGGCAGCGATTGCGCAGTGCAAGCGCGACGACGCACCCATGCAACCCGGGGACGTCGTAATGCTGAACGATCCGTTCCGCGGCGGCACGCACCTGCCGGACATCACGATGGTCATGCCGGTATATGTGGGGAAAGTCAGAAGCCGCGGGCGAGAGCGCCTTCGACTGTCGCTCAAGGCAGGCCCGCGCTACACAGTCGGCCCAGACTTCTTCGTTGCCTCCCGTGCGCACCATGCTGATGTCGGCGGAACCTATCCCGGTTCGATGGGCCCGTGCCGGGAAATCTATCAGGAGGGACTGCGGATTCCTCCAGTCAAGATCATGCGTGCTGGAAAGATCGTTCCGGATGTGCTCGCGCTGCTGCTCAACAATGTGCGTACGCCGGAGGAGCGCGAGGGTGATCTTGGCGCGCAGATCGCTGCCTGCCAGACCGGAGCGCAGCGCCTTGGGGAGTTGTGCGCGCGCTACGGACTGGCGCGCACCCAGAAGGCTGCAGCCGATCTTCTCAATTATTCGGAAGAGTTAATGCACGCATTTTTGGCAACTGTGCCGCCGGGCGAATATCAAGCCGAGGATTTTCTCGACGATGATGGCGTGGAAGCGAAGCCAGTCCGCATCGCGGTAAGCATCAAGAAATCTCGTTTAGAGACGAGGCCAGGCGCGTCTCGCTCGTCGCGCGCCACCGCATCGAATCGGGCGCACCATATCACCGTCGACTTCTCCGGCAGCGATCCGCAGGTTCAAGGTGCTATCAACGCCGTTGCAGCGATCACCTACTCCGCGTGTTTCTATGTTTTTCGCTGTTTGCTGCGCGAAGACGTTCCAGCGACCGCCGGGCTCATGCGGCCGATTCGCGTGATTGCTCCAGCCAGCACAATTGTCAACGCGCATCCTCCGGCGGCTGTTGCCGGTGGCAACGTCGAGACTTCGCAACGGATTGTCGACGTGCTTTTACGGGCGCTTGCACAGGCGGTTCCCGACCGCATCCCGGCGGCAGCGGCCGGAACCATGAACAATCTGACCATCGGCGGGGTTGACCGCCGAGGAAAAGATAGCGGGCAGTCCTTCGCCTACTACGAAACCATCGCGGGCGGCATGGGTGCGCGGCCCAGTAAAGATGGCGTCTCGGGTGTGCACACGCACATGACGAATTCGCTCAACACGCCTGCTGAAGCTCTGGAGAATGCCTACCCGGTTCGTCTGCGCCGTTACTCGTTGCGTCCGAACAGCGGAGGCAGTGGTTTGCACGCCGGCGGCGACGGAATTGTGCGCGAGATCGAAGTACTCACCGAGGCGCAGGTCACGATGCTAGCCGATCGCCGTACGCGCGGCCCTTACGGCCTGAATGGCGGGAACGAAGGCGCGCCCGGTCGCACCGTTATTATTCGCAACGACGGTCGCGAGGAAGTGCTTCCCGGAAAGAGCAGCACTAGGCTGCGCGCGGGGGAAAGAGTGCGCATCGAATCGCCCGGAGGCGGCGGCTGGGGGAAGAAATAAATCTGCCCCGGCTAATACTGCGGCCGCTCAGCGGTTCCCCGGTAGAATGAACGCGTCCACTCGGAGGCCGTCCGGCAACTGCGATCCTGAATCGAGTTCGACGAGCGTCTCAAGAATCTTGGTGTCAACCTTTTCTGCCGGCTCATCGGTGCGCACATTCTTTGGGCCCAACTGCTGGCCGACGCGGATCACCTTGCCCCAGAATTTCTGTTTTCCAAAGGCGTCGGCGGTAACGTAGGCGCGCTGTCCGATATACACTCTGCTTACGTCGGTTTCGTCCACATCGACGCGCACACGCAGCGTGCTGCGGTCGCCGATCGTGAGGATGGGGTCAGGCACAGTCGAAGAATTGGAAACGCTTTCACCGCTGCGATGATGCTTGCGTAAGACGGCGCCGTCGATTGGAGAACGAATCAGAGTTTTTTCGTAGCGAGCCTGCGCCTCTTGTAGTTGCGATTCGGCCAGCTTCAGATCGGCCTCGGCGAATGAGCGATCTTCCTCGCGGGCGTGGTCATCGACCAAAGAGTGTTGCTGCACCGCCTCGTCATACTTGGCTTTGGCTACATCGCTCTCCCGCGCGAAGCGCTCCAGTTCCTCTCGCGACACAACCCCTGCCGAAAACAACTGCTGCCGTCGCCGTAACTCAGATTGCGCGTTCTCCATCACCGCTTTCGTCTCGGCCACGGAGGACCAAGCCTCGTCGCGCTCCTGGCGCCGCGCGCCGTTGATGACCTTGTGCAAAGTTGCTTGTTTGGCGGCGACGGCGGCCCGCGCCGATTCGACCTGCGCGAGATAATCGGCGTTCTCGAGTTCCGCCAGCACCTGACCGCGATGGATCGCGTCGCCTTCTTCGACATTCACGGATTTCAGGCGTCCGCTCAGCTCGGAGCCGATTTTGATGTCTTCCGACTGCGGCTCGATTCGACCCGGTCCGGCGATCAGCTCTGGCCCCTGGTTCGCGGAGACAACCGTCGGTGCCGGTTCATGCGACGATCTCGACGCAACGAGCAACGAGGCCGTCAGCAGAAACACTCCCAGGGCGATCAACAGGGCAAGCCGGTTTTTCAATAGGCCTTCAATCGAGAATTTGGCATTCATAATCGTCTCCACTTTTTCCATCAAGCTTGGCTGGCGGCCTCCTCAGGCCACGTGCGGGCCGGCAGAACCGGCATCTTCTGATTCTCTTTCGCGTCGGCGATGGTTCCGTCTTCAATTTTCACGATGCGATCCGCAAAGCTGAGCACGCGCGGGTCGTGGGTGACTATCACCACTGCGCGACCGCGTTTATGCGCCAGGTCGACCATCATCTCCATCACCTTGCGGCCGGAGCCGAAGTCGAGAGCTGCCGTGGGCTCATCCGCCAGAATGATTTCCGGATTTCCGGCCAGAGCCCGCGCAATCGCCACTCGCTGCTTCTGCCCGCCACTCAGGTCGGCAGGGAAACTCGCGTATTTGTCGCTTAATCCCACCTGTTCGAGCAATTCCTGCGCCCGCGCCTTCGCTTTCGCTCGCGAAATTCCCTTCAGATCGAGCATCAGTTCGACGTTTTCGCCGGCGGTGAGCGTGGGAAAGAGATTGAATCCTTGAAAGACGAAACCAATGTGCTGGAGTCGCAGCGGCGGCAACTCCTTCTCGCGCATCCCCACAACTTCGCGTCCGGAAAGGCGTACGCTGCCTGTCGTTGCCCTCAGGATGCAACCCATGATCGAGAGCAGCGTCGTCTTGCCGCTGCCCGAAGGCCCCATCAGCATCAGCAGTTCACCGGGCCAAACGTCAAGGTCAACGCCGCGTAGTGCAAGCGTTCCCGTGGCGCCTTCTTCATATCTTTTTGTGAGCTGCCGGACCGCAATTGCTGCCTGCATCTTCCTCACCCCTTGAAGACCATTGCCGGATCGATACGCGTCACTTTGTTGATTGACACCAGCGCCGCGCCGATACACATCGCCAGAGTGACAAAGAACATTCCTACCGCCATCGAAGGAGGCATCAGAATCGCCGCGCCGCCTTTTTCGCTGCCGTGTACCACAAAGATGCTGACAATCATGCCCAGGACATATCCGATCACCGCGCTGATGCCAGCTTGCTGAATGATCACCTTATAGACATAGCTATTGGGCGCACCCATGGCCTTGAGCGTGCCGTATTCGCGGATGTGGTCGACGGTTGTGGCGTAGATCGTCTGCGCTACCACTACAAACCCGACAACCAACCCGAGCACGGCGGCGATCAGGACGGCTACTCCTGCGCCCGTAGTGAACATCCAGTAAAAAGTCGTGCGGCGGCTGAACTCGGAAGTGGTCACGACATCGACGTCTTTGACTTGCTTGCGCAATGCCCGCCGCACGTCCTCGATCTCGCTTCCGGGCGCAATCTTCACCAGGATGAACAACGTCTGATCTTCCCGTAGTCGCGAGTAGTCGAGCGCGTTCTTAAACGTAGTGAATACGTACGGCGAGGTCGTGAAGGAGCGGATCCCGCGCGTGAAGCCAACTACGCGGGCACGATGCCCTCCGATCTCGAAGACTTCTCCAGTGTGGGTCACCCCGAGCTTCTGCTTGTAGAGTTCATCGAGAATGACCGCATCCGGCGACTTCAAATCCTCGACGCGGCCCTCAACCAGATTCCAGGGCCTCTCGATCGGGTCGTCTACGTTGATGCCGACAACCTGAACAGATTCCTCGCCGCCATCGTGCCGCTTCCACTGCGTCCAGTGCGCGATGATCTTCTGTGCATCCGCGACCCCCGGGACGGCGCGCACCTGATTCAGTTTTCGCTCGCTGAAGGCCACGCCCTGCTCTACATAGGGAACGTTTTTCGAAGTGATCCAAAGGTCCGCGCCGGAATGATCGATGAGATTGGAGGTCGCGGTCGTGAAGCCGATGAACAGTCCAAGCTGGACTACGATCAACACTACGGAAAACACGATTCCCGTGAGCGTGACGACGAGCCGCACTTTGTCGTGAAATAGATTCCGCTGCGCCAGAGGAGGCATGGTTATCGGCTCTCCACATCGGGACTAATCATCGTCGGCTCCAAAAGAGGTCCCTTTCTCACCAGCCCCCGCAGCGTTGAATCGAGCATGACCTCGACTCGGTCCTTGACTGGACGCCAGTCCACCCAGGCATCGCAGCCCTTGGCGATCTCGAGCGAGATCACGCCATGAACCGACGCCCACAGCGTCTGCGAAATCAGTTCGGCGTCGCGCAATTCTTCCCGGAAACAGCCCCCGTCCAGTGCCTGTTGCACCGCCCATTTCAGAAACGCATACGCGTCCTTCTCGGGATTGCCCATGATCTCCCGGTCTTCGTCGTCGGGCTCTTGCGCGGGGTGGGGCGTCATAAACATGAACTTGTAATGATTAGGATTGCGAAGACCGAACTCGATGTAGATCTTGCCAATCTCTCTCAGGCGCTCGATCGGGTTCGAGGACATTGCCGAGCTCTGAAAGACCTCCGCCAGCCGTGCGTAATCCTGATGACAAAGTTCACGGAAGAGCTCTTCCTTGTCGGCAAAATGCACGTAGATCGCGGTGGGAGAATACTCGATCTTCTCGGCGACGCGACGCATGGAAACCCCGGCATAGCCTTCCACAATGAACAACTCGCGGGCGGCGTCGAGGATCCGGTCGCGGGTCTCGGACTTCTCGCGTTCTCGCCTTTCTTTGACTCCCATAACAATGGCCCCTAACTTAACAGTGTTAACTTAACACCGTTAACCTACAGGACGGTACTCAGGTTGTCAAGAGAAATTTAGGAATTTTGCTTCGAAACGCGGAGGGCGCAAAATCCGTTTCCGCTAGAATTTGAGGAGCACCCTATTCTAAGGAAAAGCTATGAGACCTCTTCGCCCGGTAGTCTTTGCCATCATTCTGGCCGCGGGATTTTTCTACTTCACGACGCATCGCAGTGAACGATTCAGCGGCATCGACTGGCCAAGCCGTCCGCAACACGTCGAGATCACGGAGGCCGCAAGCGGAGGGTCACTCGATTCGGAAGAGCAGAACAACATCGACGTCTACCGCAAGAACATCGGCTCGGTGGTCAACATCACGTCCAAAGTTCAAGCCTTCGACTTTTTTTACGGACCTTACTCGCAGGAGGGCCAGGGTTCGGGCTTCGTCATCGATAAGGAAGGGCACATTCTCACCAACTATCACGTGATCGAGAATGCACGCGAGGTTTTTGTCACGCTGCATGGGCGTGAGAAGGCCATTCGCGCCAGCATCGTCGGCACCGACAAGGCTCATGACCTTGCGATCGTGCAGATTAAGGCTCCCGATCTTCGCCCCATGACGCTCGGCGACTCATCCAATCTGCAGGTCGGCCAGAAGGTGTATGCGATCGGCAATCCATTTGGACTGAATGGCACGCTCACTCTGGGTATCGTCAGTTCGATTCGCGGCATACGCGAGCCCGATGGCATGCAGATCGAAGACGCGATTCAAACCGACGCTGCCATCAATCCCGGAAACTCGGGCGGGCCGCTGCTGAACTGGCACGGCGAAGTGATCGGCATCAACACGATGATTGCGTCGAACGTCGGGCAGAGCGCCGGCATAGGCTTCGCGATCCCCATCAACACCGCGAAAGCGGTCCTCAACGATCTTGTCACCCTAGGCCGTGTGCGCCGCCCGGCGCTTGGTGTTCGAACCATCCCCATCGACGCCGAACTCGCCAGCGAACTCGGGCTTTCCGCCGACTATGGTCTGCTTATCGTGCAAACCGTTCCCGGAGGAGCAGCCGACCGGGCCGGCCTGAAGGGTGGCACCGAGCGCGCTTACCTCGGCAACATGCAGATCTTTATCGGCGGCGACCTGATCGTGGCCATCGACGGCAAGGAGATCAATAGCCAGCAGGGCCTCGCTCAGATCATGAACAGCCACCGTGCTGGTGACACCGTTAAAGTCACGATCTACCGGGGCAAGAAGCGGATCGATGTAAACGTTGAACTCGCGGAGTCGCGCGAGCAGGTGTAGTGGGCAAGCCTTCGAAATAGCGATGGCTAAAAAAGCAGCGAAGAAATCCTCGACAGAAGGAACGCGCGTGCGTCCAACACGCGCGAGCAAGAAACCCAGGCGGCACATTGTGGTCGTGGGAGCCGGCGCATTCGGCGGCTGGACCGCGCTCTATCTCCTGCGCGGCGGAGCGCGCGTTACCCTCATCGATGCCTGGGGTCCTGGCCATTCTCGCGCTTCTTCCGGCGGAGAAACACGCGTCATCCGCGGCGTGTACGGACCGAGTCAGCCATACACCGCGCTCGCAGCACGGGCGATGGAGCTTTGGAAAGCGCACGAAAAGCGATGGCGCCGGAGGTTCTTTTTTCCTGCCGGAGTTCTGTGGATGGCCGACGGAGCTGCTGAGTTCGAGCGTGGATCCCTGCCGTTGTTAAAACAGGCGGGCATTCCGTTTGAGGAACTCACAGCTGCGGAGCTGATGCGGCGATGGCCGCAGATCAACTTCGAACGGTCAGCATGGGGCGTTTACGAGCCCAAGAGCGGCTATCTCTTGGCGCGAGCGTCGGCGCGGGCCGTCGTTGAGCATTTCATCGCCGATGGAGGCGAGTACCGGCAGACTGCGGTCACGTCTCCTGATGGCGGCAATCACGCGTTCGACTCCGGGGGATGGACCGAGCTGACACTATCTGATCGCACGACGTTGACTGCCGACACCTACATCTTCGCTTGCGGACCGTGGCTGGGCTCGCTCTTTCCACAAACGGTAGGTCCGCACTTTGCGTCCACCAGGCAGGAGGTGTTTTTCTTCGGAACGCCTGCAAACGACCCCCGCTACAACGAAGGCAATGTTCCTGTGTGGGCGGATCATCGCGACCACTTCATGTACGGGATCCCCGGAAATGAAGCGCGCGGCTTCAAGATCGCCGACGACACGCGCGGGCCGGCCTTCGATCCAACGTCCGGAGAACGAGTTATCTCCGAGGCGCGGCTTGCCGAAATCCGCCGCTATCTCGCCTATCGTTTTCCCGGGATGAACGGCGCTCCACTCGTCGAGGCACGTGTCTGCCAGTATGAGGACACCATCGACCGCGACTTCATCATCGATCGACATCCCCAGCACGAAAACCTATGGATCGTCGGCGGAGGGTCCGGCCATGGATTCAAGCACGGCCCGGCGCTCGGCGAAATGGTGGCAAAAGTGGTTCTCAGAGACGAGATTGCTGCTGCCACGTATCGTTTGTCGCGCTTTCGCCGGGCCCAATAACCGGTATCCCCATACCGGTAACCAGGGCAGAGTTGCCTGCCTCTTCTAAGTACCAGATTCCAATCGTCACACGCCAAGTTACATTAGTTTTCTCTTAGGCTCTCAATTGCTTCCCCGGCCCCGGTGGGGCTTGTTATCAATGAGTGTTGTCCGTTTGTCTACCTACGAACCGTCGAGGCCGAGGTCTGCCGTCAATGTCAGGACGACCCCCATCGTGGCGGGAAATGAGGGCCGCGCCGCGCGCATTTATTGCGACTGTGGTGGGCTGTGGCTTAGTGTTGCTGGTCTACGCCGCCATCCTCCACGGCAAGAGCCAGAATCCCATCAAGTTTTTTTGCTACTTGGCCATTGCAGTCGCGGCTTCGCGTCTGAAAGTAAACCTCCCCGGCATCACCGGCACCATGTCGGTGAACTTCCTTTTTGTGCTGGCGGGTGTGCTCGAACTGAGCCTCCAGGAAACGATGGCACTGGGCTGCGCCGCCGTCCTGGTGCAATGCCTCAGCGTGGAACGTCCCGGCCCGGTTCAGGTAGCGTTCAACGTCTGCTCGACTTCGTTGGCCATTGCCTCGACCTTTTTCTTTTATCGATATCTGCTCTTTCATAGCACCTCCAATCCTTCGACACTCCTTTTCCTCGCGGCATGCGTTTATTTCATCGCGAACACGCTGCCGATCGCCATCATCATCTCGCTCACGGAGCGGCGTTCGCTGCGCAGGATTTGGTCGGAGTGCTACTTCTGGAGTTTCCCTTATTACCTCGTTGGGGCCGGCGTCGTCGGCATGATGAGCTGGATTCACAGCTTCAGCGACTGGCAAACCTCGCTCCTGACCCTGCCTGTGGTTTACCTGATCTACCGCTCCTATCGCCTTTACCTCGGGAAACTGGCGGATGAGAAGCGCCACGTCGAAGAGATGGCCGACCTTCACATGCGCACCATCGAAGCGCTGGCGCTGGCCATTGAAGCCAAGGACCAGACGACGCACGACCACTTGCAGCGCGTGCGCGTCTATGCGGTCGAAGTGGCAAAAGAACTCAAAGTCGAACCGCAAGAGATGGAGGCTCTACAGGCCGCCGCGTTGCTGCACGATATTGGCAAGCTGGCCATCCCCGAGCACATCGTCTCCAAACCCGGACGCCTGACGCCGGAAGAGTTCGAGAAGATGAAGATCCACCCGATGGTGGGTGCGGACATTCTCGAACGCGTACAGTTCCCTTACCCGGTGGTGCCGATTGTTCGCGCTCACCACGAGAAGTACGACGGCACCGGTTATCCACTGGGCTTGCGCGGCAAGCAGATTCCTATCGGCGCGAGGATTTTGGCGGCGGTCGACTTTCTCGATGCTCTCGCCTCGGATCGCCAATATCGGCGCGCGCTCCCCATAGATGAGGTCATTGAGAAGCTCAGCAAGGAATCCGGAAAAGCTTTCGATCCGCAGGTTGTCAGCGTATTGCAGAGACGCTACGTAGAGCTGGAAAAACTGGTTCACGAGAAGACCGATCACAAGCCGAAGTCGCCGATCGAAGCAAAAGACGAGAGCAGCGAGGAGGCAGCGGTGAAGCCGGCGATTGAACCGGCGGCCGGATTCGAAGCGCAGGGCAAGCGGCATCCGCAGGAGCGCAATTTCCTTAGTTCGATTGCGGCTGCGCGGCAAGAGGCACAGACGCTCTTCGAACTCAGCCAGGACCTGGGCGCATCGCTCAGCTTGGGCGAAACTCTCTCGGTTTTTTCGGTGAAATTGCGGCGCGCCATGCCCTACGACGCGATCGCCATCTACGTCCGTCACGGCGACGAACTGGTTCCCGAATATGTGAACGGTGACAACTTCCGGCTCTTTGCCTCGCTGCGAATCCCGATGGGGCAAGGGCTTTCCGGCTGGGTGGCGCAGAATCTCAAGCCGATTCTCAACGGCAACCCCTCCGTCGAGCCTGGCTATCTGAACGATCCGTCAAAATACAGCACCCTGACCTCGGCCCTGGCCGTGCCGCTCGAGGGTTTGCAGGGCGTAGTGGGCGTGGTCGCGCTCTACCATGCCGAAAAAGATTTCTTTACCTCCGACCATCTGCGCATCCTGCTCGCAGTCAGTTCGAAAATGGCGCTGGCTATCGAGAACGCACTCAAATACGAGCAGGCGGAGAACTCCGCTGTCACCGACTATCTGACAGGTCTGCCGAACGCACGCTCGCTCTTCCTGCAACTCGACCGCGAATTGGCGCGCTGCAAGCGCGATGGGAAATCGCTGACAGTCATGGTCAGCGATATGGACGGCTTCAAGCAGATCAACGACCGCTTTGGCCATCTCGAAGGCAACCGCGTCTTGCGGTTGTTCGCGCACGCGCTCAAAGAGACGAGCCGCGAATACGACTATGTCGCCCGCATGGGTGGAGACGAATTTGTGGTCATCGCCCCTGGGCTCACACCAGAAGCGTCCGCGCGCAAGGCGGAACAGATGCGCGAACTGGCGCAGAAGACGGGGCGCGAGGTTTGCAACGAAGACATTCTGTCGCTGAGCGTCGGTAAAGCCGTTTATCCGGAGGATGGGCTCGATGCCGAGAAGCTACTGTCGGAAGCTGACAAGAGAATGTATCTGCAGAAGCAGAGTCAGCCCTACCGTAGCAACCGCCGGCAATATCCTCGCATTCGCGGGCGAGTGACAACAGAGATTGCGGTCGAGGGACAGGAGCGCGCGGTGCTCGGCATCCTTACCAACTTGAGCGTCGGAGGATGCTACGTCGAGACCAGCGCGATGCTGCTGCCGGGTTCGAAACTGAAATTGACCTTCACCATCGAGCAGGTCACTGTGGCAATCCACAGCCAGGTTGTGCGCATGGATATGGGCATTGGCGCAGCCATCAAGTTCCTGGAGGCCACTCACGAAGTTCGTGCGGCTTTGCAACGTGCCCTCGAACATCTCGCCAACGCCGAGGGCAAGCAAGATCGCCGAGGGCAGAACGCTGTCGCCGGCGTTTGATCAACTTCCTTTTCCGCGGATTCACGCTGATTTTCGCGGATAAAACAAGAAAAGGAAAAAGCCCTGATCCGCGTAAATCTGTGTAAATCCGCGGCGAAGGAATTGCTCTGTTAGGCGAGAACTGCCGCCGGTTGGATCTGAACAAGAGGCGCAGAACGCGGGCCGGCGCTCTGAGGTCGCGTGAGTCCTTGCCGCAGCATGTTTGCTGTGGCAACACCGGTCCGGTAGAAAGACTTCTCGCAGTCGGCCGTCGAAGGCCCGCGCATATTGCCTTCCATGTAAGCCAACCCCGGACAGCGCGTGCAACTGGCCACGTGCGAGCAGGACGAACAGGTTGTCAGATCGCGAGCCTGGATGGAGCGCACTTCGCTCATTTGCGGCGAATGGTTCCAGATGTCCAAGAATTTCTGCCGCCGCACATTTCCTGTCGGGAGCGGAAACTGTACGCAGGGAAAAACATCTCCATAGGGCGAGATGTAGCAGAACGAGTGGCCCGCGCTGCACGAGTAACCTTCCAGGTCCTCGTCAGACGGCGGCGGAGGCGGAGCGCAGAATTCCTCCTGGTTGGGAACCAGCGCCGGATTGCGAAACACCTCTGCCAGCTCTTCTCCCGGAATGCGTAGCGCCAGCACCGACATATCGCCATCCATCATGGGTGTAATCGTCGGATCGACGGTGTAATGAACGCCCAACTCCGCGGCCAGCTTCTGCGTGCCATACTGGTCCGGCAGGTTGCCGGTCATGAGGACATTGGCGATCGTGACGCGCAGGCCCTGATCGCGCAGAAACCCTATCGCCTTGACCGTGCGTTCGAAGGAGTGCGGCAGCTTGGTAATCGCGTCATGGACCTCGGGACGATGCGAATACAAGCTGATCTGAACCGTGTCGACGTTGAGCGCGCGCAAGCGCTGGGCCTCGACCTCGCCAATCATGACGGCATTCGTCTTGATCTTGACGTTGAAGAGCAGACGACGCGCGTGTTCTACGATCTCGAAGAAGTCACGACGCAGGAAGACTTCGCCGCCGCTTAGAGTCAGGAAGAAGACACCCGCTTCCGCCAGTTGATCGAGCACGCCTCTGATTTCGGCAGTATCCATCTCACCATGATCGTCATGATCGAGATAGCAGTGTACGCAGCGCTCATTGCAGCGGTAGGTAACGTCCAGGTGGACGGCAAGCGGGACCCCTAGATCAAAGGCCTTCTGACCGACCTCGGCCATCAGGCTCATTGCGTCGGCTCCACAACGAACGGCCGATCGGAAACGAGGAGGATTCCGTGGCCTGCCAGGTCCGCGACGAAGCGCTCCGCATCGGCGTGCGCCTGCGAGTATTCGACGTCGAACATCTTGCAGATGGTATCGCGAACGATTTGGCTGAGCGGAGTGCGGCCGTCAGCTGCCTTCCAAATTGCGGTCGCGACCTCGTTGAGCGTGAAGAAAGTCGAGTCCGCGGAATTCATGACCATCATCTCTCCGGCAAGCATACGTGCGGCAATTGCCGAGCTGCGGGCGATGTACATCTCCGGCATGCGTGGGTTCCCCTATTCACCCCAGCGCATAAAAGCATGCGCGCTCAGGGTCACGACCGAAGCGGCGCACTTCATCCCACACTTGTCTATCAGGATAGAACGTCAGGCGGCGGCTGGGGAGTGACGCAACGAATGCGCACGCTGTCGCCAGAAGTTCTTCCACAAGATTGGGATCTTCCGCGAAAAACAGAATGTTTCGCATCAGGCGCTGTACCGCTTCGGACGAGGACAGATCGTCAATTCGATTTTTTGGACCTTTCTCAAGAAAAAACAAACCTGCAATTGGTGCGCTCGTGTTCTCGCCGGCCTTGGCCAGTTCGCCGGCGAAAGGAGTGCCGAAAGCGCGATAGACAGAGTTTTCAGCCCGCCTGCCAGGTTGGATGCTGTCTGGCCGGACGTAGGAAATCTCGTCGGTAAGCAGAGTGACGTCGTCGGTTGCGATGCGCGTCATTGTGGTCTTGCCCGCCCCGGAAACTCCCGAGAAGAGAAAAGCCCGGCCATCGCAAATCGCGCTCGCCGCGTGCAGTAAGAAGCCTCCCCGCTTCGCCAGAATCAGGCTATGCAGGATGCGCAGCACGGAATCGAGGGAGTAAGGATTGGCGTTCTGGCGCACCAGTCCGGTACCGGTTCGCGGATCCCAGCGCGCCGAAAAGTCGCCCCGCTCGAGCAGCCACTCCGCGCCGTTGCGACGCACGCGCACATCGTCGTCGGTTGCCGGGCGTGGCGCGATGATCTCGAACTCCAGCTCGAACTCAGCGGGCGTCTGGCTGATGAAATCTGCGTATCGCCGCAGCAGAAGCTTGTGGAAGCCCTGATCGGAGGTCGACAGCGAAATCGGGATGCCGCCAATTTCGACACACGCCTCGTATCTAGGCCCCGGCATCAGTCAGCTCCGGGATCCTAGTGAACGCGCTCTGCGAATTCTCATTCACGCGTCTCTGCGCCGCATGCAACCTCAGTGCCAGTCGCCGTACAGGTCCGCAATAGGAAAAAACAATACCAATCGCACGCGACCAGGGCCGCAAGGGCGCGCTACAGATCTTTCGCCCGATCAGCGCCTCCGCCGGAAACTCTGGATCCACGGTGGGCATTGAGTCCCCGCGGAGCAAGAAGCTACCACTACCACTACGACTCGCAAAGCGATGGAGAAAGAATCTGCCATCGCGCAAGGCCAGCACAATCTCTCCGGGAAATACATCTTCGACCGTGCAAGCAGAGACTTCGACCACGTCTCCCGGCCAGAGACTCGGCAGCATGCTCTCGCCACGCACACGCAGCCGCAAATAGCCGCTTGCGCGCAAACATCCGGCCGCGAGTAGCGAACGCTCAGCCTCCAAAGCCGCTGGTGCGCAGTGTGAAGTGTGTTCCAAGGTCAGGAGGTTTTCCGTGAGGAGTTGCAGATCGCAGAGGTACCGGCAATCTTTCCACAGGCCAGTGCGGCGGTTTCAAAGACTCGTTCGAAGCGAAACTCCGGCTTCTGGTAGGGCCTCTTCCCTTCCAGTTTTTCGGTGTCCGCGTCTTTCTCGTGAGGGATGTGATCGTTCATAGTAATTAAGTAGGGCCTAACTACGGCTCGCTCCCCCAATTTTCTTTGAGAAGTAAGCGCAGTGTACTACACGATTTCCCCAGTGCCAATATCAGAAGGGGAACGGCTGCCCGCCCTGCCCTTCCTAATAAAACGAAAGCGTACCGAATCTCCGCGCCCTCCTCAGACTCAGCGACAGGCCGAGCATTGCGATCACCAGAAGTGCCGCGGCAAACACTGCCAGTGTGATCAGGGTTGTCGCCATTGCCATCACCGATCGGCCATCGAGCAGCGCACCGCGCATGGCGTCGATGGCGTAAGTGAACGGAACCATGCGCGCCAACATGACCAACGGCTGCGGCAAACTCTGCACGGGGAAAGTAGCTCCACTTAGTAACCACAATCCCGAGCCCAGCAGCCAGAGGAGCGCCGAGCCCTTCTGGAATGCGACCTGGAAAGTCACGGCGAAAATTCCGAGTGCAAGGGCGATCGCCAATGAGAGCACGATTGCTATCGCGCACGATAACAAATTGGCATGGATGCTTGCCTGGAAGATGGCTGCCCCGGCGAAGATATAGACCGCTAGATTCGTAAAGCTCCCGGTAAAGGCCGAGACCGAACTGAGAACGATCAACTCGGCCGGCGCGGTCGAGGTCGTCATCAGCACTTCGAGGGTGCCCGTCTGCTGTGCCTCCTGCACCGAACTCAGGAAGGCTTGCGCGCTCATGACGAAAAATGTGTAGAGGCCGGTACCGACCAGCAAGAAAGGAAAGTAGGAGACCCCATCCGGATGGAATCCCGGTCCAATGGCCCGGGACAAGTAATAGAAGGCGGTCAGTTCGGTGAGCAATCCCGCCAACGTCATTACGAAGCCGGTGCGGTGGCGGATGGCGATGAGCAGATCGCGGCGCAGGATGACAGAGAGTTTGTCCAACATCGAACTCATGAGGCCGCTCCCGCGCGCCGGACGAAACTCTCCCCGAAATCATCTGTGTCAGCATTGCCCTCGCCAAACGCATTCACTCCTGTCAGACGGAAATAAAGCGCGCGCAATTCGTCGGTCGTTTCAGCTGTCCCCAGGCGCCTTCCCAACGAACGGTCCGCGAGCAGCATTCCCTGGTGCAGCAAGAAGGCGCGGCTTGCCAGCGCCGCCGCCTCGACGAAATTGTGGGTGGCGACAAAGACCGTTGTGTTCTGGCGAGCCAGGGCGCGGATTGCAGTCCAAAAGTGTGCCGTAGCCGACGCATCGAGGCTGCGCGTCGGTTCGTCCAGCACAAGGACAGCCGGCTGTTTGATGAGGGCACGAGCCAACCCCAGCCGCTGATACATGCCGCTGGAAAATTTCATGACCAGCGTGTCGGCCTGTTCTTCGAGGCCAACCTCGCGTAGTACATCCTCGATGCGCTTCGGGCGCGCGGGTCTCGAAACCTCATCCAGCGCTGCAAAGAAGTCCAGATTCTCCCGCGCCGAGAGCCGCGGAAAAAACGAGCGCTCATTGGCAACGGCGATACCGACCTGACGGCGAACCTTGTTACCGTCGTGTTGCGCATCGAACCCACCCACGCTCACAACCCCGGCATCGGCGAGCAGCATGGTCGAAATCAATTTAAGCGTCGTGGTTTTGCCGCTGCCATTCGGGCCGAGCAAAGCCACCACCTCACCTTGCGCTGCGGAAAACGAAACATTGTCGAGGGCGACCGTCTCGCCCGTCCGTTCGCGTCCTACCCAGTTGAAGAGCGCAGGCCGGTGTCGAAACACTTTGCGGACGGATTCGAAGACAACCTGATTCATCAATTTCAGAGTCAGCGGAGTGACTGTATTATAGGTCGCAGTCCCATGCCAGAAGCCCTGCTGTCGCCTTGTTCGTCAACGGTCGCGTCCGCTTCGGGCAACCCGTTCGATTTGGTGTGCACCTGTTGCACGGCAAAACCAGGCCCAGAGCAGGCGGAACGTATCGCCGGATGGCAGTTCGCAGATTTCGATTGGCAGGAATTTTTTCGCATAGCCGAACATCATGGCGTGCTCGCGCTCACGGCGCGGAATTTGCTCGATCACGCTATCCCTCTTCCTGCCGAGATTCGGCGCTCTTTGGAAGCAGCATATGCCGCGAACTTTCGTCGCGGGCTGTGGTTTGCGGCGGAACTGATGCGCGCCACCCGGCATCTCGCTCAAAAACCCATTCGAGTAATTCCCTATAAAGGACCGGTTCTGGCACAGGCAGCCTACGGCGATCTCGCGCTGCGCAGTTTCAACGATCTCGATTTGCTGATTGCGCCCGCCGATTTTTTCCTTGCCAAGGCGGCATTGGCCGAAATTGGCTACTCGCCTTCAAAGCCGTTTACGCCTGCCGTCGAGCGCTTGTGGCTGCACAACGGTTACGAATGCTCCTTCGATGGCCCTGCCGGAAAGAATCTTCTCGAAGTGCAATGGGCGCTGCTTCCGGCGTTCTATGCGGTGGATTCGAGAGATCTGGCGTTTGAATATTTGTGGGAACGCGCTGGACGGATCAGCCTTGGAGAGACGGGAAATTCCGGCAGTCCTGCTGGCGATGCGCAAGTTCCCTGCCTCTCACCGGAGGACTCCCTTCTGATTCTCTCGCTACATGCGGCCAAGCATCTTTGGACGCGGCTCATCTGGATTGCCGATATTGCCGAGAGCCTGCGGGCTCCGAGTCTGGATTTCAAAGTCGTAGTTACCCGCGTCCGCGAGATTGGTATCGCACGAATTCTGGGCGTGAGTTTGTCGCTGGCGAACAGACTGCTGGGAGCGGAACTTTCCCCGCTTGCGCGTAACCTGATCGAGCGCGACTCGGAAATTCCACGAATCGTCCGCGACTGCGAGGAGCGCCTTCTTTGCTGCGGAAGCTACGATTTCAATTGCACGGGCTATTTCAAGCAAGTGCGGCGACTGCGTGAGCGCGGAGGCGACCGCCTACGATACCTCTGGCGTTTAGCCGGAACCCTCGGCGAGGGAGACATTGACGCTATCCGATTGCCGGAGATCGCGTTTCCCCTTTATCGGGGAGTTCGCCTCATGCGCCTCGCGCGGAGATTCGTCCACATCCAATTTCTATAACTTACTGGGAGAATCATGCGGCAGGTTACGGCGAGACTTCATAAACTATGCCGTCATTGGTGCCCTTCCCTCCGTTCACGGTCGTGCCATATAAATTCCCGTTCCCGTCAAACACCACACCACCCAACGGCAACTGGCCATCTGGCGAAGATGTGAAGGTGTGCAGTACCTGCTCCATCCATTGATCGCCGGAGGGAGATAATTCAAAAACGACGCCGTCTCCCGAATATGCCGGTGCATTGCCACCGAACGAGGCGGTTCCGTAAATGTTCCCATCTTGGAGAGTAACTATCGCGCCATACGGCGTTCCACAGCCCTTGTATAAGCATCCTGGGAAAGCCCCATCGCTTCCACCACTGAAGGAATACAAGACGCTCTCAGTCCAACCTCCGCCATTGGGCGAGAGCTCATAAACGGTTCCACATCCATATGGACAGTTGTCGTTCAAGACGCCGCCGGCGGTGGTGAGACCGTACAGGTTACCGGAAGAATCAAAAACCATGCCGTCTGGAGGCTGCGCTCCGTCGACGGGAGCACCTTGAAAGTTGTAGAGAATTGTCTCGCTCCATCCCGTGGCTCCCGGCGACAACTCGAATACCATTCCCCAGCCCTTGCTTCCTCCTGTGATTGTGGTCCCGAAGAGATTTCCAGTGCCGTCCAGGGCGAGGCTCCCAGTCGGCGTCTGGCCGTCTCCTCGCCTGAACCCACCAAAACGGTGGAGTACCTTGTATTTCCAAGAACCGCTCTTCTTTGGAGAAAGTTCAAACACCACGCCGCAACCCTGACCGCAACTCTTGCCAAGCTGTCCCCCGAAAATTGTGCTTCCGTAGACATTACCGGCCGGATCGAGAGTCAAGGTCCCAAACGGTTCACTGCCGTCTCGTGACGATGTAGATTGGAAGTTTTTGAGGATTGTTTCCGTCCAGTTGCCTTGACCATCAGGCGTCAACCTATAAACTGTCCCGTAGCCATGAAGGCCTCCAAATTGGGTTACACCGTAGAGGTTGCCCGATTTGTCCATGACCAGGCCGCCTGAGGGAGCATAACCATCAGTCTGGTTGGGGAATGAATACAGGACCGTCTGAGTCCAGCGACTGCCATTTGGGCTTAATTCGAAAACTGTGCCCACGTTTTCTGGCCCTCCCAAATTTGTCGCGCCGTACAGATTCCCCGCCGCATCCCGGATCAGCTTACCGACCGGGTCCGCGCCCGCAGTATCCGGGGAGGAGAAGCTGAATAGCATCTTTTCCGTGGCAGCCGACATCGGTGTTGAAATAAGGACGATGAGGAGTACGAAGGCCGTTATTTTTGAGGGGAGGTAGACAGCCCCAAGGCACACGAGATGAGAATCGACGATTCGTTTGTTCACGAGGAATATCCTTGCCGTAGGCATCGAGGCGCTTGGCTGAACTCGAATGCGGATTATTGTTGTCTGCCGCGGGGGGCCAAACTGGAGCGTGATTCTATCTTCATTTTGCGGACAAACCAAGGTGAATTTTGCATAAATCCGATTCAGGATTACGTTCTTTCCTTCCGTTGCCTTGCCCCCGGTTGTGGAGCATAATCAATCTGTCTGCCACCTGCAGCCGAACCAGTCTTCGCGTGAATCTTCCTAACTACATCACGCTCACGCGCATCGCCGCGATTCCGCTATTGATATGGCTGCTCTGCACTCCCCGGCTCTCAGATGCCAATGGCGAACGCGAAATCCTGGCATCAACCGTCTTTATTCTTGCCTCGATCACCGATGGCATCGACGGCTACCTCGCTCGCAAACGCGGCCAGATCACGACCATGGGCATGCTGCTCGATCCGCTGGCCGACAAGTTGCTGATCGCGGCCGCGTTCGTCACGCTCGTGCAGTTCAATCCAACGCTTGTACCCGCGTGGATTGCGGTGGTCATTATCGGGCGCGAGTTTCTCGTCAGTGGGCTGCGCTCAATTGCCGCCTCCGAAGGCTTCACCATCCAGGCCAGCGAACTTGGCAAGTTCAAAATGCTCGTGCAGATCATCTCGGTCGTTGCCGTGATCCTGGCACGCCGTTGGCACGAGTGGCCTCTGGGCAGTGTGTACATCTTCCCGGTTTACTGGATTGCGCTCCTTGCCATCTGGTTCATGGTCCTGCTCTCGCTCGTCTCCGCGATCGACTACTTTGTCGCCTTCTGGTCGCGCATCGACCGCACCTCCGAAAAGCGCCGCCGGCGGCGAACCTTCGTCCTTGCGCGACGGAGGAAAAGCGATGTCCAGGCTGTCTGAAAATCCGCTTACCAGCGCGGCCGATAGCGCAAACCAGCCCGAGTTTACCCGCGAGCAACGCAAGATACTCCTCAAGATCGCACATGCCGCAATCGCCTCCGCGCTTGTCGGCGACCAACTGCCAGATTCTCTTCCGGCTTCTCTGGCTGCGTTTCCCGCCCTCGCCGAGCCCCACGGAGTTTTCACCACTCTCTATCTCGACGGCGAACTTCGAGGCTGTGTAGGATATCCGCTGCCCACCCACCCACTTTTTCGCGCCGTGGCAGAAACCGCGCGCGCCGCGGCCTTCGAAGACTCTCGCTTCTGGCCGGTAACACCCGAAGAGGCACTGAGGCTCAAGATTTCCCTTAGCATCCTGTCTCCCCTCTTCCCGATCACAGCGGGCGAAGTGGAGATCGGACGCCATGGCCTTCTGATCTCCGAAGGCCTGCGTCGGGGCTTGCTGCTGCCGCAGGTTCCAGTCGAGCACGGTTGGGATCGCGAGACCTTTCTCGCGCAGACCTGCCACAAGGCGGGCTTGCCACTCCACGCGTGGCGCAGATCTGCGTCCCTAGAGGCTTTCACCGCCGAGGTCTTTGGCGATGACGATGCGCTGTAATTACCCGCGCTGAAAGACGGCGGTAAAATGTCCTTCCCCACGCTGCATCAGAAACATAGTAGAGAGTGCTTTCGAGGTCCCCCTCTTTGGAAGATGGTACGTTGGTGACCTTGTTTCTTTGGCCGAACGACGTACCCTGATTGGGTGTTCAAATGCCGAGCCCCCGCGGCGTTTGCGATTCCATCGATTTTGAGTTAGGAGTGCGCCATGGAACTCGCCATTTTCGTCGTCCTGCTGCTCGTCGCGGGCGCAGCCATCCCAGGTGATCTGAAGGTTCCCTTCTACCACTAGGCCCCACTCCGTGTGGCGCGGGCATTCCTCCCCGCTTAGAAAACAACCAACACTACTCCGCGGATCCCGACAACAAAAAAAGGGCAGAGTTTCCTCTGCCCTTCACGATCCGTGTTGTAAATCGAACTAGTCCTGCGGGTCGAGCTCGACTGTATCACCGGCGTAGACGTCTTCCAATGCGAAGACGACCATAGCGGAAGACGAGGTTGGTGTGGTGCTTAGCACCACAATTTCGCCCACCGCGCGCCGCGGCAAGTCCTCGACGCGAATGTTCGGCCCGCTGCCTTTTTCCCATCTCGTCGCCTCGAACGTGGGCGAGCGCATCTGCGTATCTTCAGAAATCTGGGCCTTGAACGAGAGCGAGTCGCCCGGATCGTGCAGCGTCGCCGTGTAGGAACGCACCACCCGGAAATAGTCGCCCGCCTTCACACCCTGGTTGGAGCCGACGTTGAGATACAGCTTCACGCCGGAACCCAGAATCGTGTCGAAATCTTTGCCCAACAGAATGCGACCGGTGAGCTTGCCATTGGACGGAGCATAGCGATCAAAGTGCCCGGGCACATGGAACGCCACGGGCGGCTTCTCGACAAACGGTACAGCCACGTCGCCCGGATTGATCGGATCGCAGCTGAATTCCACTTGCGCGACCGCGCTGTGGCTGCGCACATCGAGAATGCGCACTCGCCCGATCTCGCCATAGGGATGCCCAACGGTGGACAGCAACTTCCGCATGCCCGCGTAAATCTCGTACTGGTTCACGTCGCGCAATTCGCGCACGATCGAGTACAGTGAGCCAACCTGATAATCCTTGCCTGTCAGGTAAACGAGTTCGCCGATTTCAAACTTGGTCGAGGTGGGCGACTGCAAGCCACCATTGACGTACTTCGAATCGGGAAGCCGGTCCTTGGAGATGAACCCGGCGCAATAAATGTCCGCCTGAGTCGGCGTCTGGTAGCGCACGAAAGGAACACTCGGCGTGCTCTCGACGATTCCCTTGTCGTTGGGGGTGGCCGCCATGGTAGAGGTTACGGGCGGCGCCGACTGAGCAAACGCCACTCCCGCCACAAGCAGAACTAACAATCCTGTTTTCTTCATGTTGACTCCAGCCCCACCGCCCAGACCAACTCGCGTGATCCAGCTATCTCTCTGGGAAGACAAGGGTTACAGCCAAAAAGTAACAAGCGGACGGGGTCGGGTCAAGGTTACGAGGGTGGTTGACCTCCTAAAGCCTCCTCCGTCCGGTGCGTGATCGCTGTTGCATCCGAGCCTACGCCCTTGTAATATCGCGCCGTCTATCAATTACATGGCATTGGCCTTAACGCCCACATTTTCGCCCAGATTCTTCCCTCAGCGGCTCCCTAAAGTCTGTCTTGCGGTCAGCGCGGATACCCCCGACGAGATGCTCGAAACCGCCGAGATCATGGCCCGCGACAACCCTTTTATAGAGTTTCGTCTCGACTACCTTAAGCAGCCGCTCGCGGCGATGTTGAAGATGCGGCGCTTCCTCGAGACACACCAATACGTGACGGCAATCGCCACCTGCCGCCGCGCCGCTAATGGCGGCAAGTTCAAAGGCTCGCTAGCCTCCGAAATCTCCGTCCTGAACAAGGCTCTCGCCGCCGGATGTCAACTGGTCGACGTCGAACTCGAGAGCGCTCTGAAGACCAAGCCCGATGTCCTCGCGCGCCTGCGCAAGAGCGGTGGTCTCATCATTTCTTTTCACGACTTTCGCGCCACCCGCAACCTCGACGCCACGCTCGACAAGATGCTGAAAATGCCGGCGGACTTTTACAAAATTGTGACGACTGCGACAACTCTCTCTGACAACGTCACGATGATGAAATTCCTCCAGGCGCAGAGCGACAAGCATGCGCTGATCGGCCTGTGCATGGGCGAGCAAGGCATCATCAGTCGCGTGCTAAGCGTACGCGCCGGTAGCGCATTTACCTTCGGCGCGGTCAGCGCCGAGTCGAGAACCGCGCCCGGCCAGGTCAGTTCGCGCGATCTTCACAGCATCTACCGCATTGAGCAAGTCGATGCCGCTACTCGCATCTACGGCGTTGCCGGCGATCCCATCGAACACTCGCTCTCGCCCATCATCATGAACACAGCACTGCGCCGCGAGAACGTGAATGGTGTCTACGTCGCGCTGCACGCCAAGACCCTCAAAGATCTGCTGAGCTGCGTCCGCGAAATTCCCCTGCACGGCCTCAGCGTCACTATGCCGTACAAGCAGTCCATCCTCGAGCATCTCGACAACACCGACGGCCACACCGCGAAGATTGGCGCCTGCAACACCGTGGTGCGCGGTCAGGATGGCAAACTCTTCGGCTTCAACACCGATGTCGTCGGCATCGTTCGTCCCATCGAGCAGCGCGTGACGATCGAGAACTCGAAGGTATTGGTGATCGGTGCCGGGGGCGCAGCGCGCGCGGCCGTTGTTGGATTGAAAGAGCGTGGCGCGGAAGTCTGGATTCTCAATCGCAGCGCGGTGAAAGCGCAGAAACTTGCCCGGCAAGCGAAGGCGAAAATCATCAAGCGCGCCGACGTACGCAAGAATCAGTTCGACGTCATCATCAACGCAACTCCGCTGGGCATGGGCAACTCCCGCGACTGCCCACTAAAAGAAGAAGAGGTCCAGGCAAAGCTGGTCTTCGACATGGTCTACGACCCGGTCGAAACCCGGCTGCTGCAGATCGCTCGTGCCAAAGGCATCGCTGTCATCGCGGGTATTGAAATGTTCGTCCACCAGGCGGCCCGCCAGTTTGAAATCTGGACCGGCAAACCCGCACCAGCGGCCGAGATGCTGAGAGTAGTCACGCTGGCGTTGCAGGAGCGGCAGGCGCAGCGAAAACTGAAAAGTCGAGAAGAATGATCTTTCAACGATGGCCGCTTATGACTGATGGGCATAACTATTGACGGCTTTCGATATTAGCTTAAGAGCTAATAAGGAACTGACAAGCCTCGCGGATCTCGCCAAAATCGTTTCCGTGGCAGATTGAGACTGAAATCGATGCTTTCACGCCGAGAAAGGTTGCAAATTTCCAAGACCCGCAGTAATATCGCCCTAGATGCGGCATTTCGCATCTGTCTCGTCTCAAAACAACACAACAAACCGTCTTCCAGGTAGGAGCAAGCTCCAAATAGTTCAGTAAATCTAAAGGGAGCCCTAGGCCCCGGTGCAATTCGGAGAGAATGCATGTCGTGGTATGCGTACTGCCTCACGGAACACCAGACCCTTCCTAATGGTGTTCGCGCCCGTCGCCCCTTCGTCCTAGATGCTATTCAAGGTGTTAATTCCGCTCCCGTTATGAGCTATCCGAGCGGAGACTTCGCGGTCATCGTCAGCGAATTTGACCGCGCCACCTCGAAACTGGACGAAAAGTCGGTTCTGGAACATGCCCGCGTTGTCAGCCAGAGCTTCCGCACGGCCACCGTCCTTCCCTTCCGCTTTGGCACCATCTTCGACAGTGAGGACGCGATCCGCCAGGCTGTCCGCGCGAACCGTCGCACCTTCTGCGAGAGCGTCGAGCGCCTGCGCGGCAAGTCCGAGATGCGCATCAAGTTGGTAGTGCGCGACGGCTCGCTCCGCGGCAACATGGAAGAGATCGTCCTTCCGGATACGGTCGGCCGAGAGTATCTAGCAAAGCTCCGCGAGAAGGCCTCGCGCGAGCGCGAGCGCCAGACCAAGGCCCGCGCCCTCTCCGTGCAGGTGCATAAGCTTTTCAACCCGCTCGAAGAGGAAGTAAGTTGCAAACGCGTCGCCGCCGACGGAATGCTTCTCGATATCGCCCACCTGATCGACACCAAGTCCATCGAAAAATATCAGAACCGCTACTCCACCGCCGCCAAGCAACTTAAGAATTGCGAGATGGTAGTCACGGGACCGTGGCCGCCCTATCACTTCTTGCCAGAAAAACTGCGCCAGGTAGCCGGCAACAGCTAGCCGCATAGAATCGGTCTGGCTGATTAAATCGTAACTTGCGACTAACTCCCGGTTCATAAGAGCCTATTCGGGGGCTTTTCACTTCGCCACCGAACCCGGCAATAACTCACAAATCCACACTTGACCGTCGCGTTAGATCGCGTCAAACTGTGTCCGCTTAATCCACCGGGTCCGAAACCCGCAGCCCCCGCGAGTGATGACTCGAGCGCCCAAAGGACCGAAAACAGCGCGACCGTTTGCCTCTCTTGCGATCCACCCGGCGCAACTCATTGAGGACAACTTATGAGCACACCCCGATCTTCCCGCAGATCCCCTCGAAAGATCGCTCACCTTCCCGATTCCGTTCGGCAGCGGCTGCATACCTACACACTCGTGGCGAGCGCGACGGGAGTAACCATGCTTGCCCTTGCCCCGCGGAGTGAAGCTGAGATCGTCTATACCCCGGCGAATCTCGAGATTGCTCCCATTGCAACCTACACTCTGGACGTCGACAACGACGGCACTACTGACTTCACTTTCTTCGACACATATTACGACGCCAATGGGACCCTCGCGGTGAGAGGTGTGCCAGGAAATCAAGTCGCTCTGGCGGAAGGAAAGTTTAGCCGCGATGCTGCGGCTATTCGGTCCGGTCGCGGAATTGGGCCGAGAGCCAGGTTCGGCGGCAGCGGCTACTCCGTGATGATGGCATCTGGCTGGTACAACGTATATTTCCCCTATAACTTTCGGTGCGCTGGCCCGTGGAAGGACAAGCAAAATCGATACCTTGGTCTGAAATTCATGATCGGCGGCGAGGTCCACTATGGCTGGGCCCGATTGAGCGAGACATGCGATCGCGGCAATCGCAACAGCGCACTGTTGACTGGCTACGCGTACGAAACGATTGCGAACAAGAAAATCAAAGCGGGTCAAGAGCAAGGCACTGACGATGGCATCGGGCAACCGGACACTCCAGCTTCTGACGACGCGACCCCCAACCTTGGAGCGCTGGCACAAGGAGCAAGAGGCCTTCGCTACTGGCGGCGCAATGAGCAGGCCGCCAAGCGGCAGGATGTCCCCTAGCCTCCATGCCTGAACCCCGCGCCAAGAAAGTCCTCCTGATCGGTTGGGACGCCGCCGACTGGAAGATCATCAATCCCCTGCTCGACCAAGGCCTGATGCCCACCCTCAATGACTTCGTCAACCACGGGGTAATGGGAAACCTGGCCACCCTGCATCCCGTTCTCTCTCCCATGTTGTGGAATTCCATCGCCACCGGCAAGCGCCCCGACAAGCATGGCATTCTCGGCTTTCTCGAGCCCGCTCCGCAAAGCGGCGGCGTGCGCCCGGTCACCAGCACCTCGCGCAAGGTCAAGGCGATCTGGAACATTCTCACGCAGCGCGGTTACAAAACGCACGTGCTCGGCTGGTTCGCCGGCCATCCCGCCGAGCCAGTCAACGGCATCTCGGTCTCCGATATGTATCCCTATGCCCTGAATCCGCGCGAGGGTGATCCCCCCGACCAGGAGTGGCCCTTGCCTCCCGGCGCGGTTCATCCCGAGAGCATGCGCGAAACCTTCGCCGCTTTGCGCATGCATCCCGCCGAAGTCACCGAGGCCGCCATTCTTCCCTGGATTCCCCGCGCCGCCGAGATCGATCAGGAAAAGGACAAGCGCCTCGAATCGTTCGCCAAAATTCTTTCCGAAAATTGCACCATCCACAACGCCGCCACCTGGATTCTCGAACGCGAGCCGTGGGATTTCATGGCCGTCTATTACAACGGCATCGATCACTTCTGCCACGGCTTCATGCATTTTCATCCGCCGCGCATGCCAGGCATCCCCGAAGACCTCTACGAAATTTACAAAGACGTGGTCAACGGCGCCTACCGCTTCCACGACATGATGCTTCAAACCCTGCTCGAACTCGCCGGTCCCGAGGCGACCGTCATCCTGGTTTCGGATCACGGCTTTCACTCCGATCACCTGCGCCCCCGCGGCATTCCCGACGAGCCCGCCGGTCCGGCCGTGCAACATCGCGAATTCGGAATCGTCTGCATGAAAGGCGGTGAGGGCACGAGTATCAAAAAAGACGAAAGAATTTACGGCGCGACGCTGCTCGACATCACGCCCACCATCCTCACCTTGTTTGGATTGCCCGTCGGCGCAGATATGGATGGCCGCGTCCTCGTGCAGGCATTCGAAGAGCCGCCCAAGGTCGAGCGCATTCCGAGTTGGGAGCAGGAGCCGGGCGAATGCGGCATGCACCCCACTGATCTGCGCATGGATCCCGTCGCGGCGCAAGCCATGATGCAGCGCTTCGTGGCGCTTGGCTACATCGAGCCGCCGAGCGAGGACCAAAACAAGGCCGTCGAGATGGCCGTTCGCGAGCAGAGTTACAATCTCGCGCGGACTCACCTCGATGCCCGCCGCTACCAGGATGCATTGCCGATCTTCACGGAACTGGCAAGCAAGTGGCCGGATGAGGCTCGCTTCGCTCAGCACCTGGCGCAATGCTACCTCGCGTTGCGGCGTCGCCCCGAGGCCAAGGCGATTCTCGAGAAGCTCATTTCGACCCCGCCGAAGCCACGAAAAAGAGAGAAGGATGAGAGAGAAGGTGAGGCAGCCGAGCCCGAAGAAAATGCGGCTGCGTCTCCCGCCTCTGAGCTAGCCACAGAAACTTCCGGGTCTGAAGAGAAAACGCCTAAAAAAGAAGCGCCTGAAGCAGAAGCTTCTGGAGCGGAAACATCCGCCGAAGGCCCAAAAACACGTCCCTGGGCAGACCTGCTCATGGGTGTCATTCATTTTGAAGAAGGTAATCTCGATGAGGCACTGGCCTGCCTCTTGCGCGCGGAACAATCGAACCCACATTTGCCCGACCTGCACCTGCGCATCGGGCACGTCTATCTGCGCCAAAGGAGAACGGACGACGCTGAGCGGGCATTTGAGCGCGCTCTCGAGATCGATGGCGACAGCCCGGCCGCCCACCTCGGCTTGGCAATGGCGTATTTGCGGAAGCGGCGCAATGAGCAAGCCGCCGAGCAAGCGCTGCTCGCCGTCGGCTTGCAGCATTTCCTTCCTCTCGGCCACTTCTACCTGGGAGTAGCTTTGGCGCGCCTCGGCCACCGCGAACGCGCCGCCTTGGCATTCGAGACGTCACTGACCATGCTGCCCGGACTGATCGCAGCGCACCGTTGGCTCGCGGCTTTGTACCAGCAGCCGGGCGGCGATCCAGAAAAGGCCGCCCGCCACCGCGGCATTTACCTGCAAGTGAGGAAGCGGCAAAACAGAGAATCGATAGTCTAAGCCGGTTGCCCGACTAACCTGAATGCCGATTTATTCACCGAAGTTTTCTAGCTAACTCGATCTGCATACAGAGAGGTAATGTGGCAGGCAACAGCTAGTAATCCGACACTTAAGATTGGCAGGCTGATATTCCAGAGGATCGAGAGGGCCATGGCAAACTCCCGGAGGATATGCGCCACGTAGACAGTGCCATTCGATCGGAAGGTTGCTTACGCCGCACCTGCTGCAATTCCGCCGTGATACCCTGCTGGCTCGTAGCGATAACTTCACTTCAGGAGAGAACGAATGCACGGTGCCGCTTGCTTGCTGTTTGGGTTTGTATTGTGCGGGGCCGCGGCTCTTGGCCAAAACGAGTCTGAGATTCCGAATCAGATCGTGGGTACGTGGAAGCTCGTGTCCACCGAAGAAACCTTAAAGGACGGAACGACTCGACCATTCTCTTCATTCGGGCCGCATGCCAAGGGCTTCCTCATCTATCAACCCGATGGCTACATGTGCGCGCATCTCGTGAATCCCGACGGTCCGAAGTGGGCAGACCCGTTGCACCCTACAGCGGAAGAAAAGGCTGCCGCGGCCGATGGCACGTTTGCGTATTGCGGCCGGTACGAGATCGATATGAAAAAGCGGCAGGTCATCCATTTGCCGGAAGTGGCCACCGATCCAGGATACGTCGGGACTCGGCAGATCCGGCCTTTTGTGCTGGAAGGTCGACGCCTGATTCTCAGTGATGCCGAAAAAGATGATCCTGCCGTTGCGCGCTGGAAGATTGTGTGGGAGAAAATTCCCTAGCGAGCACCACAGCTCCCGTGCAGAGTCAACGACCTTATCGAGCAGAAGAGCGGCGGTTGGGAGTCGCGCCAGCGCAGCCAGCCGACGGTCAATAAATGATCCCAAGAGATCGGGGCATCGTCTGCGAAATTGTTCTTTGAGTGAAGGCGGCCGTGTAAGTCAGACCGCCTCTCGGTTCAGAAGACCAGGCCAGGCGAGGCTCTATAGCATCCCGTCCAGCCGCTGGTAGCACTCCTCCATTCCGTGTTCCATGCCGGTGCTCAGCATCGCCGCGCGCGTTTGGGCGTCGGGCAGTGTCATGCGCATCGTCATAAGCGTGCCGCCGCTATCCGGTTCGAATTTCGTTTCGATGTGGTTGTCCGGCGTCGGATCGGGCAGGTGCATGCGCTCGACGTGGACGATTCGCGAATAGGGATGCAATTCCAGAAATTCGCCGGTAAGGTAGAAGCCCTTGCTCTTTCCGTTCGACCACTCATATCGGATCTTTCCGCCAGGCCTCGCTTCGTTGATACAGGCCGGCATCGTCCAGCCTGCTGGACCGAGCATCCACTTCTGAATAATCTCGGGCTCGGTGTGCGCGCGATAGACGGCTTCCGGCACCGCGTTGAAGTGGCGGGTCACCACAACGTGTTTGTCCCCTTCACTCTTCAATGTCATCTTGCTCATTTTGCTTCTCCTTTTTTGTGTTCCATCGCGGCCAGAACCTGGTCGAGCCGATCGTAGTTTTTCTCCAGAGCCGTGCGCAGCATGGCCAGCCACTGGTCCATCGCTTCAATGCCCGCCTTTGCCAGACGGCGCGGGCGCTTCGTGCCGTCCACGCGGCGGGTGATCAAACCAGCGTCCTCGAGCACCTTGAGGTGCTGCGAAACCGCAGGCTGCGTCATCTCAAACGGCTCGGCCAACTCCATCACCGTCGCCTCGCCCTTGGCCAGGCGCGCCAGGATTGCCCTCCGCGTCGGATCAGCCAAAGCGGCGAATGCGGTATCGAGATTCATGGTCGCCTGTATAATTTAGAACATACTTATATAAGTTATTACATATATTGTCAAGTACAAGAATTTCTCCGACGATTGGCCGAGGTATTCCTTAGTTATCGGAAACCAAATTGATTCTTGACTTAGCGCGCGGTGCCCCTAAGACTGAAGATAAGAAAATACTGAAAGAGAGATCTGGTCGTGGCAGACCTGCCGTTCAGGCTGAACGGATGCCGCTCACGTCGACTCGGCCCGTGGGCTTGGGGGTTTTCCCCGAACAGGAAATCGGGACGCTAAGTGATTTGTTTTGAAGATTTTGACTCTAACTCTACTGGAATCAAGATTTTGAAGGGAAATTCTCCCTAAACTGATGATTCCATGAGATTGGTCGGGGGGAGGGGGGGTACCCCTCCAGATAGTTTTTTGCGGAAACTCACACTCTCGCTGCTGCTGATCCTGGCGACGATCACGCTCTACAACGCGGTCGCACGCGCGCCATTCCTGAATCTCGACGATGACATTTACGTCACCCAGAACCCCGAGGTTCGCAGCGGACTGAACCGGTCTGCGATTGTCTGGGCATTCACTACGACCACCGCCACCAACTGGCATCCGCTGACTTGGATTTCGCATGAAATCGACTGCCAGATTTTCGGACTCAATCCGGCAGGGCCGCACATGGTCAACGTGCTGCTGCACGCTGTGAATGCCGCATTGCTTTTTCTGATCCTCGCTGCCGCAACGGGAATGATCTGGCGCAGTTTGATGGTGGCGGCACTCTTTGCGCTGCATCCGCTGAATGTCGAATCGGTGGCGTGGATCGCAGAGCGAAAGAACGTCCTCAGCATGTTCTTCTTCCTGCTCGCGCTCGCAGCCTATGGATGGTATGCGCGTAATCCGAAGTTCGGACGCCACTTGACCGTCACGATTCTTTACGCACTGGCGCTGATGGCCAAACCGCAGGTAATCACCTTCCCATTCGCGTTGCTCCTGCTCGACTATTGGCCGCTAAGAAGAATCAAAGGTGAATCCGAAGGTGGTGAATCCGAGGGTGCCCCACACAACGCGCCTTTTGCGTTGTGTGGGTTTGTGCCCTGGAAAAAACTGATCTGGGAAAAAATTCCGTGGTTCGTCCTATCGGCTGCAAGCGCCGTAATCACCATGAAAGCGCAGAGCACTGCGCGGCACGAAGGGATTCCCGTTTGGCTGCACCTGGCAAATGCCGCGTTCGCCTATGCGAAGTACATCGGAAAGACCTTCTGGCCAGCCCATCTCGCGCCGCTTTATCCGCATCCCGGAGGAGCAATCAGCGCCGCCGGAGCTGCAATGTCTGCCGTCGCGATTATTGCGGTGAGCATTCTGGCCGTGATCTTTCGCAATCGACGCTTCTTCTTTGTAGGCTGGTTCTGGTTTCTGGGAACGGTGGTTCCAATGGTCGGGCTGGTACAGGTTGGCGTGCAAGCCATGGCCGACCGCTATGCTTACATTCCGGCGATTGGAATCTTTGTCATCGTCTGTTGGGGCATTGCGGACTTCCTCAGACTGTCTGCTAGGCCGTTAGAGGCGCCGCCTCCACGCGCGCAATCCGTATTGCTCGTGGGACTAAGCGTGATTGTTCTCTCGGCCCTTTCTTTTGCCTTGCGCCGCCAGGTAAATTTCTGGACCGACAATCTGACTCTGTGGCAGCACACGCTCGCGGTGACGGAGAAAAACTTCATTGCGGAAGACAATGTTGCGACCGCGCTCTTGGCAAAAGGAAGAACGGACGAGGCGATTGAATACTTCCGGCGCGCACAGGCGATTCGGCCAGGCGATCCGATCAGCAAGATGAACATCGCTTCGTACGAGCAGCAGCACGGCAATCTGCGCGACGCGATCGTGGGCTACGATCAGGTTATGCGGCTCACGGAGAGTCCGCAGCTGCTGACTCTGGCGCACGCAAACCGAGGCTATGCTTACCTGATGTCGAATGAGGTCGACAAGGCGAAGGAGGACTTTGAGGCCGCCTTGGCGCAGCAACCGGCGAACTCGGCGGCTTATCTCGGCCTCGGACTGGTTGAGCGAAGAGCTGGCAACTGGCAGCAGGCCGCGAGGGATTTCGAGCGCTCTGCAGAAATTCAGCCGACGCCGATGGCGTATCAGCAACTCGCTGACGCGCTTGACACTGCCGGACAAAAAAATGCCGCCGAAGCGGCGCGCGCCCAGGCGGCGAAATTAACGGCAGTGTTCAATCACGGCGCGGCGGGAGGACCTTCCAGCATCCCCGCCACCGCCTCCCCAAGTTCGCCGTGAATTCTTTTGCGCAGCAATGCTTGCTTCCTTAACTTACAAGGCGAGATACGATCACGGAGCCTTCGTCGAAACCGAGACTGCCGCGACGATCATGCGCTGGAGATTCTGACCGCCGTTGTCGTTAACGGTTATGCTGACGAGCGTTTTCTTGTTGAACGATGCGGGCAGTTCGACTTCGGCAAACAACGGCCCGGTCTTCCTCCCCGAAGAACGGGCCGCGCTACAACAACCGGTTGCTCAATCGTTATTTCCCTGTGCCTGTCAGTGCCACCGACTGTGTGCCCACGCCATCCTGAATCTGAAGTGCCGCCGTTCGGGCTCCGGTGGCGATTGGCGTAAACGTCACCGAGATAGTGCAGTTGGCGCCCGCCAGTAACGTGCTCTTGCAGGTCGACGTGAAACCGAAGTCTCCGGGATCGGCGCCTGCCAGACCGACATTGCTGATGGAAAGCGCGGTTGCTTCGTCGTTGGTCAGAACCACGGTCTGAGCCTTGCTCTTGGTGCCCACCTTCTGTGCTGCATAAGTTATCTTTAGCGGCGAGACGCTCACGGGCTGGGTCGCGTTCTGGATGACGCTGACCCACTCCTGGGTCGTCCAGTTCGCCGCGCCCGCGACCGCCATGTCAATCATGCCGTCGCCATTGAAGTCAGCCAGAACGATGCCGTCGGCGCCTTCGCCACCGGCGAGCCAGGGGCCGTCGTCCAGGGTGAAGGTGCCGTCGCCGTTGCCGGTGTAAACGATCGCGTCGCCCCACAGATTTTGCCCGCTATATTGCGTCTGGCATGAGCTGTATTGAACTGCCACGGCCAAATCCAGAATGCCGTCCTGGTTCAGATCGGCGGTTTGAAGCCAGTACGGATTGCTCCCGCCACTGGGATAGCATTGCTCCCACGGGCCGAAATTGTAGGTGGCTTTATCGGTCAGCACACCGGCCCCGTTGCCGAGCAGAACCGTGAACGAACCTCCGTTGTTCCAGCTGCTGATGGCAACATCGAGGTTCCCGTCATGGTTGAAGTCGCCGACTGCAATTCCGATTGTGTCCAGTGGCGAAGGATTGATAATGGGCGCCTGAAAGCTTCCGTCGCCATTTCCCAGCAGGATGTTGACTGCCTTGCTGTTGTAATTAGTGATAGCGAGGTCGAGCTTGCCGTCATTATTGAAATCGCCGACCGCGAGGCTCCCGGCACTTGTGCCACTGGCTCCGGCAATCACGTTGGCCGCGCCATAAACGCCTTTGCCGTTGTTGAGCAGGACGCTGATACTGCCATCGCCGTTCGAAACAATAATGTCGAGCAGGCCCTTACCGCGAAGATTGGCCAAGGTCGCGTTGTAGGACTGCTGCGTCGTGCCGGTGGAATAAAAGACGGGGGCCTTGAATTTGCCCTTTCCGGTGCCCAGCAAGACGCCAATTTCATTGTTCACGCAGCCGCCGCCAGCATTGTTCGAAGTGGTCACGACGTCGATTTTCTTATCGCCGCTCACGTCGCCTACTGCGACGGAGGTGACCGGGTTGCGATTGGCATTGCCGCATGATCCAACGGCGATCGAAGTGGCTGGCCCAAGCGCTCCGTGGGAACTGCCCAGCTGGACCGTGATACCCGAACCGTCCCCGCCGTTCGCCATCACGACGTCGGGAAAGCCATCGCCGTTAAGGTCCGCGGTGGCGATGCCGTTGATCGTGTTATTCCAGCCATAGCCATAGCCCTGGCCTGCGCGGAATGTGCCGTCGCCATTGCCGAAGCCGACCGAAATCCACTCGCCGTTGATGTTGGAAGTCGCGAAGTCCAGTTTCTTGTCGCCATTGAAGTCAGCGACAACCACGTTGTTCGGCTGGCCGCCGGTGGCGAAGGCCAACGCGGTTCCAAAACCGCCCTTGCCGTTGCCCGGCATGAACCAGACCGCGCCGGAAGAATAGGAGCTCACCACGAGGTCGTTCTTCTTGTCGCCGTTCACGTCGGTGATGACGATCGAGTTAATCCACGAGGGGCCGTATAGAGTTGGAGGCGTCTTGAACGTGCCATCGCCATTGTTGAGGTAAACGTAGGCTCCATTTCCAGTTCCCATCACCACGTCCCCGTGGCTGGTCTTGGTAAGGGATCCGATCGCCACCGCCATGGCTCCAGAATTCGAACCCTGCTGATAAAAGACAGGAGCCTGGAAGCTGCCATCGCCGTTGCCGAGCAGCACATAGATGCCATCGCCGCTGTTTTCGGAGGCGACCACCAAGTCGAGTTTGCCGTCGTGATTGAGGTCAGCCACCGCCTCGGAGTTGGAGTTGCCCGGAGAAGGAATCCCCACCGTGGTGGGAGCTGCGAACGTTCCATCGCCGTTGCCGAGAAAAACGTCAATGCCATTGCTCGGATCAATGGCCAGCAGATCGAGATGTCCATTGCCGCGGAGGTCGGCAGCTATCAATCCGCCGACAACGTCGTGGATCGGCACCCCGCCCAGCGTGGAATACGAGGCCTTCAGGGTGAATCCGCCGGCGCCATCGCCAAGAAAAATCGAGAGCGTGCCCGGGTTGAAGTTACAGTCACCACCGGGAGTGCCATAGACGACGGCGAAATCCAAATTCCCGTCACTATTGAAATCGCCGGTGACGATCCCACCCTCCAAGGTGCAGGAAATCTGGTAGATCGCTGTCACTGGTCCGAAACTGCCCCCACCCTCGCCCAGCATGATGCCGATTCCAGCGGTGTTACCGTTGTCATCCAGGGCCAGGAGGTCCGGTATGCCGTCATTGTTGAAATCCCCGACGGCAAGTGCGTTGACCGGAATCGGGCTGTAATTCTTGATCACGGAGCCACCGTTAAACAGACTAGGGTTCAGGAACACAGGCGGCGTCTGCCCGTGGGCCGCCGGCGCGACGATCAAGGTTCCGGATAACAAAAGCGATACAAACAGCAGTTTCAGTGTCATCGGTTTCTCTCCTTAGCGAAATCTTTTGTGAATTCCAAAACCTCGACTTGCTTTCACGAGTGATGCGGGTAGCCACAACCCGTCCTTTCTCCCTGAAGAACCGGCCCGCTCACAGCATCTACGGCTGATAAATCTGCACGTTGTTGAGGACGGTTCGCTGGTAAGCAGTCCACCCGCCGATGCAGTACAGCTTGCCCTTGTAAACTGCGGCGCCGGGAAACATGGTGGCCTGTGGCAGCGAAGCCAGTGTCGTCCAGCTGTTCTTGGAGACCTTGAACGATTCGTTCAAGGTCAGAGCCGACGTGCCCGGACCGCCGCCCGGGTATCCGCCAGCGACGTACATCTGTGCGCCAATGCCGCCGCCGCAGGCCGTGTTTCGGGGCGTGGGGTCGCTTTTGAGTGACGACCAGGAATTCGTAGCCAGGTTGTAGCCTTCGTTATCACCGGTATCCTGGGAGGAGGTGTATCCGTCCGCGGCGACGATCGTCTTGCCCACCAGCCCAACCGAAGCCTCGGACTTGCCGACAATCAGGGGCGCTTCTTCGGTCCAGGTGTCGGTTGCGGGATCGTAGCTCTCGACAGTGTTGAGGCGGTCGCCGTTCATCTCACCGCCGATGACGTAAATGATGCCGCTTTTGGCCGCCACGGCACCGGTACTGTCGCGCAGTGTTGGCATAGGCGCCTTCGACGACCACATGTGCGTCTTCGGATTGAACGCCCATACCGCGTTGGTGTAAGCGGTGCCGGTATAGCCTCCGAAGAGATACAGGATGTTCTTCACGACGGCGGCGGAACCGTTTTCTGTCGCCGCTGGCAGAGGCGCGCCTGTGGTCCACGAGTTAGCGACCGGATCGTAGATTTGCGTGTCGGCAATGGCGTTTCCAGAGGAATCCTGTCCACCGACAACGTAGATCTTGCCCTTGATAACAGCCGTACCCGCGGGAGAAACCACAGCGGTCGGCATAGGCGCCCCACTCGTCCAGGTGTTGTGGTTAACGGCGGGAACCTGTTCCTGCGCGAAAGAAGCTACGCCGACCGACAAAAGCACTACCAACATCAATTTCATTTTCATCTTCCTCTCCTAGGCCAAATCCCCGTGCAGGGCGAACAGTCTCTTGCCTTTTGAAACACGAAATCAAAAGCGGTCCGGCCTTCCTCCCCGACGAACCGCACCGCTTCCAAAATCTACGGCTGATAAATCTGGACGAAATTGTAGATACTGCCTAAGTTTGCGCTGCTGCCGCCGAAACAATAGAGCTTGCCCCCCACGGTCGCCGAGCCCGGAGTCTCGACAGCGTTCGGCATCGCGGCCAGCGTCGACCATGACTTGGTCTTAGAGTTGTAGGCTTCGTTTACGCTCAGCAGACCGGACGAATTCGCCCCGCCTGCGACATACAACTGCGTTTTGATGGCGGCGAAGCAGGTCTCCAACCGCGGATTCGGATCGGCGGTGAGCGCGGTCCAGGCGTTCTTCTTCACGTTGTAACTCTCGCTTGCGCCCGTGACAGTCCCGTTGGGTGGCGGACCCTGCTGCCCGTCGGCCTCCACGATCGCTGCTCCCAGCTTGCCCACAGCCTCCCATGATGTGCCAACCGGCAATGGCGCCTCTTCCGTCCAGGTATCGGTCGTGGTGTTGTAGCTTTCGACCGTGTCATACCAGAACTGGGTATTGGGGTCGTAGCCACCGATTACGTAGATAGTGTCCTTGACGACGACCGCCGGCATGCTGTTCCGGGCAGTCGGCATCGGTGACTTTGTCGTCCACGTATTGGTGGCGGGATTGTAGGCCTCGACGAGACTTAGCGGATTGTTTCCACTGGTGCTGCCTCCGATCACGTACAAGATACCGTTGACGACAGCGGAAGCTCCGAGTTCGCGGGCGGTCGGGTCGGAGGCGCCCGTCGTCCATGTGTTTGTCTTAGTGTTGTAAATTTCGTTGACGGCCGTGGCTTGGTACCCGGAGTTGGTGGCGCCGCCGATGACATAGATATTCTTCCCGATCGCTCCCGCGAAGGCGCCAAAGCGCGCCGTCGGCATGGCCGTGCCGCTCGTCCAGGTGTTGTGGTTGACGGCGGGAGCCTGTTCCTGCGCGAACGAAACCACTCCGAGTAACCAGAGCGATACCAACAGCAATCGAAATGTGTCTTTCATCGTTTTCTCCTTTGTGCTTGTCTGCGCGGAATGGTCGCTGCTATCAGCGCCTACGGCTGATAAATCTGCACGTTGCCGTAAACATTGCCCAGAAACACATTGTTGTTGTCTCCGCCGCCCAAGCAATAGAGCACGTTCTTGTACACGGCGTAGCCCGGCCAGATGAGGCCCTGCGGCATGGCGGCCTCCTTCGTCCACTGGTTCTTCGACCCCTTGAACGATTCCGTGTTGTTGATTGGCCCGCCCCCGCCGAATCCACCCGCCTGGTACAGAGACCCCTTGGCAGAGCCCGTGCAGGCTGCGCTCGTTGGTGTAGGCTCGGTCGCGAGAGATGTCCACGAATTCGTGGACACGTTGTAGCCTTCTGTGTCCCCAGTGACCCCGGACGTGCTGTACCCGCCAGTTGCCACAATCCTGGTCCCGACCAGCCCAACCGAAGGCTCCGACCTCCCCACCAGCAGCGGAGCATCTTCCGTCCACGTATCGGTCGCGGGATTGTAGCTTTCGACCGTGGTGAGGCGTAGGGAACTGCTGCCATTGCCTCCGATGACGTAGATGATGTTCTTGTAAACCGCTGCGGCGGCGCTATCTCTCGCGGTGGGCATCGCGGCTTTCGCAGTCCACGTATTTGTCTTCGGGTTGTACGCCCACACGGCATTGGTCACCGTCGTTCCGTCATTGCTTCCGCCGAAGACATACAAAACGTTCTTCACCACCGCGGCGGCTCCGTCGAAGGTCGTCGTCGGAATGGCCGCGCCGGTGCTCCAGGTGTTGGCGACCAGGTCGTAGATTTGGTTGTTGGCGACAACCGCGGTATGGGTCACTCCGCCGACTACATAGACTTTGGTTTTGATTACCCCCGTCATCGGGGCTTTCAGCGCCACCGGCATCGCTGCGCCGCTCGTCCACGTGTTGTGGTTAACGGCCGGAGCCTGTTCCTGCGCGAACGCAGCCACGCCGACCAACACGAGCGATACCAACAGCAATCGAAATCCAGTCCTCATAGTTTTTCTCCTATACAAAATTTTGATCGCCCAACAGCAGCTCCCTAGCCTACGGCTGATAAATCTGTACGTTGTTTTGTGGGGTTCCCAGCCACGAAGGCCAGCCACCCATGCAGTAGAGCTGCCCCTTAAGCACGGCGGAGGCGGGGAAAAAGATGGACTGCGGAACCGGGGCTAGCGTGGTCGTCCACTTGTTCTTGGACAGCTGGAACGACTCGGTGACGGTTGCGTTGTTCGTGCCGCCGACTTCGTAGAGCTTTGAGCCAATGGACCCTCCGCACCCCGCTCCCCCGCCTCGCGCAGGATCGGGGGCCACGGTGGTCCAGGTATTGCTTGTGGGATCGTAGGATTCGGTTTCGCCGGTATTGCCGCCACCGTTGGTGAACCCGTCAGCGACGACAATCTTGGTGCCGAGCAACCCGGCGGCAGACTGTGCCTTCGCCAACAGCATCGGAGCCTCCTCGGTCCAGGTGTCAGTGGCAGGGTTGTAACTTTCCACGGTTGCCACATTGCCGTTTCCGCTGGCGTTGATGTCACCGCCGATGACGTAGATGATGTTGGTCTTCTTGTTGACTACGGCTGCAGTGGCCCATCGCGCTGTGGGCATGGCTGCCTTACCAGTCCAGGTTTTCGTCTTGGAGTTGTAGGCCCATACGGCGTTGGTCGGGTTGGCCGCGTCGGGGGATCCGCCAAAAACATAAAGGACGTTTTTCACCACCGCGGCACTCGCCGCTTCGATCGTTGTTGGATAAGGCACACCGGCACTCCAGGAGTTGGTGGCCGGGTTGTAGACCTGAACGTCAGCGACGACCCCGCTACCGCTATTCCCGGCTGCCTTGTTGCCTCCGACCACATAAATCTGATTGCCGAGAACGGCTGCGGCAGCGAAAGTCACGGGCGTCGGCAATGGCGCACCGCTGGTCCAGGTGTTGTGGTTGACAGCGGGAGTCTGCTCCTGCGCGAACGCAGCTACGCCGATTACAGAGAGGGCTGCGAAAAGCATTCGAAATATGGCTTTCATGGTTTTCTCCTTAGGAAATTCCGCTTGCGCTCAGGGCTTGGAATAAACTGCCGCGCGCTACGGCTGATAAACCTGTTTGTTACTGATGGGATTGCCGCTCGGGTCCACGCCGCCAAAGCAGTACAGCCGCCCCTTGTAAACCGCGGAACCGGGTACGATGGCCGCCTGCGGTAACGGGGCCAGCGTTTGCCACGTGTTCTTCGATACCTTGAACGCTTCGGTGAGCGCGGTCGTCCCGGAGCTCGTGCCGCCACCGGCGACATAGATCTGCGGCCCGATGCCTCCGCCACAGGCGCCGTTTCGGGCTGTGCTCCAGGTGTTGTGTGTGACCGCGGGGGCTGGTTCTTGGGTCTTATCGGCACCGGCCAGAACCGGCGCATCAGGCTTCGATTGGGCGTTGACTCCGTCCGCGTAGGCGCCTATGCCGGGAAGCAGAACGATGCCTGCCAGGAATAGGAGCAACGTCATACCAGCAACGATCAGAATCCGCTTATTGAGGGCTTGGGGTACAGTGGTCATAACTCCTCCTAGTAAAGGGGTATAGCCGAGGTTGGGGTTCGCCGGAGCTTAAGGCGTTGCGCTTTTGGGTGTCCCCACATCCAAAACTCGGCTATAATCCTCGGAACCTCTCCCACTGACAACCGACATGAACGGTCATGAACGGGCGTGACCGGACATTGGTTGAAAAAGAGGGAGTTTCTCCACGCCGCCACAGCCGAAACCCGATCAACGACTAGACTCCTGGAAAGAAATTGCCGCCTTCTTCGAGCGCGACGAGCGCACGGTGCGGCGCTGGGAGGTCGAGCGCGGCCTGCCCGTCCACAGGGTGCCGGGCAGCTCTCGAGGTGTCGTTTACGCGTTTACCAATGAATTAGAGGAATGGCTGCGAAGCAGGCCCGACCAACCGCCTGAGGCCGAACCGGGAAAGACGGCGGCGGGGCCGGTTTCAATCCCTGACCTCAAGTCCACGGACGGTCAAGCAGGCGGCTCGGTCGTGATGAAAGCGGAGGCCGATCGAGAGCTGTCGTGGAAACAAGAAGAAGCCGTGGGGGCCACGCGCGGACGGCTTCTGCGGTGGCTCGCGGTCCTCGTTCTGGCGGCTGCCGCTGCAGGACTCGTGTACTCCTATCGGCAGACCATCCGGTTTGCCGCACGGGCGGGCGGGTCGCATTGGGGAGGGACGGCAAACGACCCGCACGTCCCAACGCCGGAAGTCCAGGACCTGTATCTGAAAGGACGCTATTTCTGGAGTAAGCGAACACCTGAGGACTTGAACAAGGCGGTCGACTATTTCACACAGGCCATCGTCAAGGATCCGGGTTATGCGCCAGCATTCGTCGGCCTGGCCGACTGCTACAACCTGCTGCGCGAGTTCAGTGCAATGCCGCCCGAGGACGCGTATCCCCGCGCGCTGGCCGCGGCGCAGAAGGCCGTAGAACTCGACCCGTCATCGGCCGAGGCACACAACTCGCTTGCCTTTGCGACTTTCTACTGGAACTGGGACGCAGTCATGGCCGAACACGAATTCAAACGGGCGCTCAAGCTCAGTCCGAATTTCGTCCAGGCGCATCATTGGTACGCGACGTTCCTGTTGGCACTGAGGCGCTTTCCGGAGGCACTCGATCAGATCGAGCAAGCCCGCAAGCTCGATCCATCTTCGACTTCGATTCTGGCCGATAAGGGCTTCATGCTTTGGCAAAACGGCCGGAGGCAAGAAGCCTTGTCGTTGCTGAAACAGCTGTCCTCGGTCGATCCGACGCTAGCGACCACACACGCGTATTTGGCGAAGGGATATTGGCAAGAAAAGGACTACCGGAATTATTTCAAGGAGTTGGAGAAGGCCGCCGAGTTGCGCGGCGACCGTGGAGCCCAGGCGGTGGCGGAGGCGGCGCGGCGCGGGTTTGAGACTCGAGGATTGCAGGGAATGCGCGAGGAAGTCCTGCCGGTTCAAGAGAAGCTGTTTGCAAAGGGTAATTGCGCCGCCTTCGACCTTGCGGTCACATATGCGGCGCTGGGCAGGACCGATGACGCGATTCTGCTCTTGCGGACCGCCTTCGAGAGACACGAAATCTCACTTATTTTCCTGAGTGGAAATACCGACGAACAAAACGACTTCAGAGGGATCGCGCACGAGGCGGGTTATCTAGAACTTCTCGATAAGGTGAAGGAACGAGTCAATCGGAACGTGGCAGCTCCAGAGGAATCACGCTGAAGCACCGTTCTTCTTGATTGCGGGATGCTTCCTTGACACCCCGATTTAACGCCTTTATTCTTAATCATTGCTCCCTCGGAGACTGCCGTCTCTGTGCGTCTTGTCTCTGCTTGTGCTTCCGCGGGCCTTCGCGGTATGGGTTGGGGGCGCGGAGGTTCCTTGCTCATAGAAATCAAGGAGTTGGAGCTTCACCCTGTCGAATTTCGGGAGGAGTTTGCTCCCGGCGCGATCGACCTGGGCGAGGATGTGCGGCAGCGGACTGCGCTGCTAACCGAAGGCAGGGCCGACCTGGTCGAAGAGCATCACGGGAAGCATGAAGTGGTGCAGGATATACGGATCAAGGGCAAGCTGGAGACTGAACTCGAAGTCGCTTGCGCCCGGTGCCTGGAGCCGGTGGGAGTTCCGGTAAAGCGGAGTTTTGATTTGCTGTATCGGCCGCTCGGAACCGATGCCGGTCATAAAGAGCTTTCGGTGACGGATGCCGAGGCGGAGATCGGGTACTACTCAGGCGAAGGGCTGCTGCTGGAAGATACCCTGCGCGAGCAAGTGCTCTTGGCCGTTCCGCTGAAGACGATTTGCCGCGACGAGTGCGCCGGTTTGTGTCCGCACTGCGGAAAGAATTTGAACGAAGGCGCCTGCGGATGTTCGATTGAGTTAGAAGATCCGCGATGGGCGGCGCTGAAGGATATTCGAGGTAAACTGTAAATTCAGCTCCAAGCTCTCAGCTTCAAGCTCCAAGGAAAACCGTTGTGAGCTTAGAGCCAAGAACTGAGAGCTTCCTAAGGAATCATCATGCCGAATCCGAAACGACGACACTCCCAGAAGCGCACGGCTACACGGCGGGCGCATGACGCGCTGTCCAAGCACTCTTTGTCGGAGTGTCCGAACTGCCACGAACAGAAACTGCCGCACCGCGCCTGCGCGAAGTGCGGGTACTACAAGGGCCGCGAAGTTTTTGAGGTCGAAGAGAAGTCCTAGTTCAATCCCTCCATGCCTAGCGTGATCGCTCTGGATGCGATGGGGTCCGACAAGGCGCCGAAGCCGGAGATTGAAGGCGCCTTGCAGGCGGCGCGTCACCACGGCGCGCGCGTCGCGCTGGTCGGGCCGGAAGATCTTCTGAAAGCCGAACTTGAGCGCTATCCTGGCGCCCGCCGTTTGCCCATCGAAGTCGTTCACGCCAGCGAAGTTATCACCATGGAAGATAAGGTGGAGGCGATTCGCGCCAAGCGCGACTCTTCGATCCGCGTTGGACTGCGACTGGTGCGCGAGGGCGTAGCGTCGGGCTTTGTTACTGCGGGAAACACCGGGGCCGCAATGGCTACTGCGAAGGTTGTGCTTGGAGCGCTGCCAGGAGTTGACCGGCCGGCGCTGGCGGCGGCCTTTCCTACCGCGCTCAATACTGCGGCCATACTGCTGGACGTCGGCGCGAACGTCGATTGCACCCCGCAAAACCTCGAGCAGTTCGCGATCATGGGCGATATCTATTGCCGCTCGATTTTTGGGATGAAACGGCCGAGAGTTGGCTTGCTGTCGATCGGTGAGGAGGAGGGCAAGGGCAACGACCTCACCCGCGAGGCTTTTCAGTTACTCAAGCGCCTGCCGATTCAGTTCATCGGGAACGTTGAGGGCCGCGATCTTTACAATGGCCATGTCGACGTGATCGTGGCCGATGGATTTGTTGGAAATGTTGCGCTGAAAACTTCCGAGGGCGTAGCCAAGTTGGTGCGGACCGTGCTTAAGGAGACGCTGCGGGCTACGATCACTCGGCAGGTTGGCGCTTATCTTTCGCGCGATGCATTCTCCGATTTCAAGAAGCGGCTCGATCACACCGAGTATGGAGGCGCGCCGCTGCTCGGCATTAAAGGCGTGTGCATCATCACGCATGGATCGTCGAATGCCAATGCCATCAAGAACGCTGTGCGCGTGGCTTCCGAGTTTGCCGAAGGCCGGGTGAACGAGACGATTGAGAAAGAGCTGGGGCAATTGCGGGCGACTGTTGCAGTGACTAATTGAAGGGCGCTCCCATTGCAGATTTCAGAGGTCAGATTGCTGAAGCAAAACCCAAGGGAGTATATGGCATCGCAGAACAAATGATTTTCACATCTGCAATCTGACTTCTTACTTCTGACTTCAGATTTCAAACTACATATGACAAATACAACTTCCCTCGCATTTCTCTTTCCCGGCCAGGGATCTCAGGCTGTGGGCATGGGCAAGGAATTGGCCGCCAACCATACTGTTGCTCGACTGACTTTTGACGAAGCCGATGAGGCGCTCGGTTACAAACTCTCTGAGCTTTGCTTCGAAGGACCGGAAGAAAAATTGAAGCTGACCGAGATCACGCAGCCGGCGATTCTGACGGCTTCAGTAGCGGCGTGGCGGGTACTCCAGGAAAAAGGGTTGAAGCCGAAGCCTGCGACGGCGTTTGTCGCCGGACACAGCCTCGGCGAGTACTCGGCGCACGTGGCGGCAGGCACGCTAAAGTTCGCCGACGCAGTGCGCACGGTGCGCAATCGCGGGAAGTATATGCAGGAGGCAGTGCCGGTTGGGGTCGGCGCGATGGCTGCGATTCTAGGGATGCCGCTGGATCAGGTTGCCGCGATCGCCTCGGAAGCGGCACAGGGAGAAATTTGCCAGGCTGCGAACATCAATTCGCCGGAGCAGGTCGTGATCTCGGGAAATGCTGGGGCAGTCGGACGCGCGGTTCAGTTGGCGACCGAACGTGGGGCTAAGAAGGCGGTAACCTTGCCTGTCAGCGCACCCTTCCATTGCGCTCTCATGCAACCGGCACAGGAGCGGCTTGCTGTTGATCTCCGCGCTATGACATTCAACAATCCTGCTTTTCCCGTGGTCTGCAACGTGGATGCGACAGCGATTACTTCGGCGGATGCGGCGCGCGATGCGTTGATTCGGCAGGTAACAGGCGCGGTGCGCTGGGATGAATCTGTGCGAACGCTAATTGGAAACGGCGTGAATTTGTTTATCGAAGTCGGTCCGGGAAAAGTCCTTTGGGGACTGATGCGGCAAATCGACCGGTCGAAGACGTGCTTGAGTGTGGGCGATGAGGCTTCGCTCGCTAAGACTTTGGGGCAGGTCGAGGCCCCGGCGGCATAGAGCGGTTATCGGCCACCGGGCAGAACTGCCTACCCGGCCTAATACGGATAGACGGTGATGGTCTTATCAGAGCGAAGGACAAACAAACGCGCATGTTCGGCGCGCTGATTGACTACAACCTCAACAATGACACCACCACCGAACCCCTTGGTATTGACCGAACCGTAAATGTGGAAGTTCTTAACCAATCCCCATTCACCTCCAGGCCCCCAATCGCGGTAGAAATCGGCGTAGGTATATTGTGCATACTTCTGGGGATGTTGCCGCCATAAGGGATCGTTGAAGTAGATGGCGTAGGCAGAGTCGTAGTCCTGATGCTCTAAGGCCGCAAAGAAGTGATTGACCACCCGTTCCTCGGGCCAGTTGCGATACAGCCAGGCGCCAACAGCGAGCGCGATGACGGCGGCAATCGACACCCAAATTGTGATCGTGCGGCGGCGCGCCCGCGCAGCGTCGAAGGGCTTGGCATCGAGGAGGGTCATGTCTCGACTCAAGGATAACGGATTTCGGGATGATCGAGGTAGAGGCGCTCCCGTACTCACACAGGAATAGACACCGAGACCGACTGAATTCTTCACTCGTAAGGCGAATGCGTTCAGCGATCGAACACGCAAGTCTTAGCGGACGTCGATTTCCCCACTCGTCACATGCGCGTGAAAGCGGTATTTGCCAGGTCCTGCTTGCGAGAACGAACGGAAGAGACCACCTTTCGAAATGTGGAAGGCGCTTGCCTCGAGGCTACCTGCGATTACCGAAGCGTCGCGGTGCCCGTAAGCGTCCGGATGCGGGACATCGACGTTGATCTGACCGGCCCAGAGTTCGATGTCTTTATCGCCCTCGACGCCCTCGACGTTCAGTTCGCCAGCGGTCAGGCGAACCCAGAGGTTGGAATGCGCGGGAATCTCGATCGCGGCCTCGAAGTTGCTGTGCGGAGTATTGCGAACGAAAACGTCAGCACGGGAAGGGGCAGTTTTGATTTCGACTCTCACTTCGCTGGACCTGCCGCTCGAGTTCGGTGGATAGGTGACCACGACATTGTCGGACGCGCCTGCCTTGATCGTGTAGCCGCCCGCCTCGAGATGCAGACGAACGGTTCCGCCGGAAGGAAAGGCCTGCTGAACGACTTTTTCATACGGATTCGATTGCGCGTTCAGGGCAACGAGCGGGGCAAACAGCAGCAACACGGCCCAGCTTATTTTCATACACGGCTCCTTAGGAAATAGTACGCGGCATGAGGAGCTCCGGTTCCTCGGTTTTTCGGGTTTTTGATGCGTGAAGACTCTTTTTCGGCCTGTCACTCGCGCCCGTGCCACTGCTCACAGACGAACAAGTCCGGCTGACATAACATCTGTTACGCCCACTCCACCGGCACTTTCCCTGCTGTGGACAATCAGACTCTTCAGGGAGGCGCAGCTATGTCTCGCTCGTTTTCCGCTAGCCCAATTCCAAAACTCTCGTTCGACGCGGTGTTTTATTACGTCACCGACATGGAAAGAGCGGTCTCCTTTTACCGCGACGGCCTCGGCCTGCCGTTGATTTCGCGCGACTATGTTGCGCGATTCGATCTGGATGGCGTGCTGATCGAGCTTGTGCCCCGGCCGGCGGGGCTCACCGTGACTGGGAACTGGAACGCGCGCCTGTGCTTCGCGGTTTCCAATCTTGAAGAAACGCTGGACCAACTCCACGAGCGCGGCATCGATACCAGTGGAATTGCGGTCAAGCAAGGCGGCAGGATCGCGTTCTTCCATGATCCCGATGGGAACGAGCTCAGCCTCTGGCAGTATGACGCGAAAGGCGCGCGCGAGTTGGTGCACTCTGCCGAATTGCACACCGCCGGGAGATAGCAGGCGTGGCCTCGGCGGGCCGGAGTGGCCGCGCTTCCTGCTCGGATTCGATAGACTGGAAGCCCATGCTTCCCTGCCAGCGGCAACTTTTCGACATTCCCGACGATGTCGCCTACCTCAACTGCGCCTACATGTCGCCGCTGACGAAGCCGGCGCTCGAGGCAGGCGTGCAGGGTCTGCAACGCAAAGCGCAGCCGTGGGAGATTACGCCCGACAAGTTCTTTAGCGGCTCAGAAGAGTTTCGCAAGGCAGCCGCGCGCGTGCTGCATTGTTCGCCGGACTGCATCGCGATTGTCTCGTCGGCGGGCTATGGAATTCAGACAGCGGCGCACAATTTGAAGGCAGCCAAGGGCCAAACCATCGTTGTGCTGGCGGAGCAGTTTCCTTCGAACTATTACCCGTGGGAACGTCTTGCGGAGGAGACAGGGGCAGCGCTGAAGATCGTTCCCTGGCCTGAGGATGATGATTGGACAGCGGCGGTACTCGAAGCTCTAACCAGCGAAGCGGCGATCGTAGCGCTGCCCAATGTTCATTGGACAAGCGGCGGGCGGCTCGACTTGGTGCGCATCGGGCAGGCTTGCCGAAAGCTTGGGGCCGCCCTTGTGCTCGACCTCACGCAATCGCTGGGGGCACTGCCGTTCGATGTCAACGAGGTGCAACCTGATTTTGCCGTTGCGGCCAATTACAAGTGGCTGCTAGGGCCTTACACGACTGGCGTGCTGTATGTGGCGCCCAAATGGCATGGCGGCTCGCCGCTCGAGGAGGGATGGATTCAGCGGGCGAATTCGCGCGACTTCTCGAGCCTGATTCTGTACTCGGACGAATACGATGGCGGAGCGCGCCGGTTCGACATGGGGGAGCGTTCGAATTTCGCTCTGCTGCCGTCTGCCGAGAGCGCAATGCGGCAGATTCTTGACTGGGGGATCGCCGAGATTTCTGAGAGCTGTGGCGAGATGAACCGGAAGCTTGCGGCGGCAGCAGCGGAACTTGGTTTTTCGTCTCCCGCAGAGAAACTGCGCGGCCCGCACTACCTATGCCTTCGCAGGAAGACGCCGATTCCAAAGGAGCTGACCGAGGCGTTGGCGCGTGAAAAAGTCTTCGTCAGCGTGCGTGGAAGTTCGATCCGCGTGACTCCGCACTTGTACAACACCGATGCAGATTGCCAGCGGCTGATCGAATGCCTGCGCCGAGTGGCCTGACGGTTCTACTTCAAATCCGCGAGACGCCGCTGGGCGATAGTGGAAGCTTCTGACTGCGGATTTTCTTTTTGGATTTCCTGGTAGAGCTTCTTGGCGTCGGCTGACTTCTGCTGGGACTCATAGACCGAAGCGAGTTCCAGTTGGGCCGAAACCTTGCTGACCAGTTCGGTCGGTTTATCGATCAATTGCTTGTAGAGGTCGATGGCCTGCGAATCCTTCTTCTCTCCGCGATACAAAGAGGCCAGGGCAAACTTGCCGAGCGAGGCGAGCTGGGCGTTTGATGAACCAGCCGCTTCCTGCAGGTTGCGCTCCGCGGTCGCATTGTCTCCGAGTTGTGCCGAGGTCACTCCTACGAAGTAGCGGGACATCTTCCCGGTTTTGGTCTGCGGATATTTGTCGGCAATGGACTGAAACTGCTTGCGCGCGGCCGTAGCGCGTTCGGTAATGGATTCGTAGCTGATGAAGCCGGGCTGTGCGGGAGTTCCGGGTGGACGGAGCTGGGCCTCCATCATGCGAACGCCCTCGGCTAATTCGAGGCTGGCCTTCTGGTCCTGCGAATCAATGTAATACCAGCCGCCGATGGCGATAGCGACGATGGCGATGACGGCGACCGCTGCGGCGACGAGCTTCCCTTGGTGCTCCTGGCTCCAGTGAACAGTCGCCTCCGCCGCCTGGAATGTCGCCTTGCTGAAGCGATCTTCTTTCAATTGATGCCGAGTTTCTGCGCGCACACGCTTCCTTTGTCGATTAGAAGTAGGATGGCAAAAAGTCAGTTTATCAGGCGGATTTCGGGACCGTCAAAGGCGGGAGAGTGCGGAAAGACACGGGGTCCACCTGGTTTCAAGGGGTTCTCCGGCTCAGGGCGTCAATTCGATAGCGCCAGAAGCCGTTCATTTTTTCCTGCATGATGCGGAACGTAGCTTCTTGAGGCGAGGGGCCAGCGCCTGCGAGGGCATCAAATTTTATGGCCTCTTCGATGACATGATGCATAGGAGCGAGTTCGCAGACGGGATCGGTGGCGGAGGCGTTTCCCGTGAGCAGGAGGGCTTGGCAACGGCAGCCGCCGAAGTCTTCTTCGCGGCGGTCGCAGGAGCGACAGGGTTCCGGCATCCAGTCTTCACCTCGAAATTTGCGGAAGGCTGCTGAGTCGGCCCAGATCCAGCCGAGTGCATGGTCGCGCACGTTATCGAATTGCAAGCCCGGAATTACGCCAGCGGCATGGCAAGGCAGCGCGCGGCCAGCAGGGTCGATGAGCATTAACTGGCGTCCCCAGCCGCCCATGCAGGCTTTGGGAAAGCGTGCATAGTAGTCGGGAACGACCATGTCGATGCGAATGCGGCCCTTCATGCGCTGTTCGGCGGCGGCAACTGTGGCGAGAGCGCGATCGAGTTGGGCGCGGGTGGGCAACAACGCCGAGCGATTCCTCAGGGCCCAGCCGTAATATTGCGTGTGGGCGATCTCCATGCGATCGGGGCGAAGGGATTCGAGTGTGGCGATCATCTGTTCCAGGTGATCAATGTTTTGCCGGTGGACAACCAGATTCGCGGTAAAGGCGATGCGATGGTCGCGAATCCATTCCGCGAGTTCAAGTTTGTGCCCGTGGGCGCGGGCACCCGCGATCCAGTTTGCGGAAGTCTTGTCCGTGTCCTGAAAGCTAAGCTGAATATGATCGAGGCCGGAGTAGACGAGTTGTTGCAGACGCTCGCGCGAAAGTCCGATGCCGGACGTGATGAGATTCGTATAGAGGTGTGAGGCGCGGGCGCCGCCGATCAACTCGGCGAGATCAGCGCGGGCGAGCGGCTCGCCGCCGGTAAGGTGGAGATGCAGCACACCTAGCGCGGCCGCTTCGCGGAAGACGCGGAGCCAGTCTGCTGTGATCAACTCTTCGCTGCGCGTGGCAAGCTCAAGAGGATTCGAGCAGTAGACGCAGTGCAAGGGGCAGCGGTGAGTGATCTCGGCAATGAGGGCGAGCAGCCTTGCTTCGGGCGGATTTTGTTTAGAGTTGATCAATCGTGAATTGTTTAGGGTTTGCAGAAGTCAGATTGCAGAAGTAAGACCACTCGGCAATCAGCTGCCGTGCATCGCTCATGACTCATAAAATCTGCAATCTGACCTCTGCAATCTGCAATGCCTTAGTAGTCCAGGATTCGCTTGTCATGCAACTGCTGAATGAAGCTGATGACGTCAGCGCGGATCTTGTCTCGCGGCGCCAGAATGAATTGCTGCTCGAGTCTCTGGACGATCTGTGCGATCGTTAACTGGCCTGCGCATAGTTCAAGAATCGCGCGACCAGTTCCCTCGACTTTAATGGCTCCTTCCGGAAAAAGTACGACCGGGGCTTCGGTTGTTCCGCCCCACCGGCAGCCTGCTGCCAGACGAGGAACGCTGGCGTCGGTGAGATCAGCCACGGCGATTGGTCCCGCGTGTTTCGGCTTCGCCCATTTGGCCGTCTATTCGAAACGCGCCCGGCGGGGGCCATCCCGGCTCGACGTATGCGAAATAGAGAGCATCGAGCTGCGCCCACAGAATGTCACACTTGTCTCGTAGAGCTTGAATCGCGCTTTCCTGTTCGCCCCGCGTGGCGGCATGATCGAAGACATATTGAATGGCAAAAGCGGCGTCTTCGGGAGCCTCCGTCAGGCGCGCTTCGAAATAATCGAGCCCGCTCGAGAGCCACGGGTAGTGATGGCGAAGTTTTTCCATGCGCAGAGCGATCAGATCGCGCGAGAAGAGTTCGGTGAGAGAACTGGCAACGCACTCCGTGAAGGGACGGGTGCGAACAAGGTTCAGATATTCGTTGCCGATGAAGCGCGTGGCGGGCAAAATTCCGACGGCGCGTTCGACGCATCCTCGATCCAGGCCGGTGGCTTCTGCCAATTTGATCCAGCGCAGAATGCCTCCGTTGCGCTGCTGGTCGCCGTCGTGATCGATGATGCGCTTACGCCAGGCGCGCCGAAAGGCGGGATCGGTGGAGCGCGAGAGAATAATCGAGTCTTTGATCGGGATGATCGACTGGTAGTAGTAGCGGTTGAGAGCCCACGCCTGCAATTGACCACAGCTGAGCTTTCCCTCGTGCATGAGCAAATGGAATGGATGGCGGTGGTGGTAACGTTCCTCGCCAACTTTGCGCATCGCCGCGCGCAGCTCGTCAAACGTCAGCTTTGCGCCTTGCTCTGTCACAGTTCCAGATGCCAATTGTCCTCCGCCACTTCCCACCCGGCTTCGCGCACGACGCGATACTCGGGACTCGATTCATTCAGAATGGGATTCGTGTTGTTGATATGGATATAAATGCGCCGGCCGATCTCTACATTCTTCAGCAAGCGCAGACTTTCTTCAACGGGAAGGTGCCCCATCTGATGAGCAGTCTCGCCGCTGCCTTGTATGCGGATAAGTTCGTCGTCGCTCCAGAAAGTGCCGTCGAGCAGGAGGACGTCGACGCCAGCGAGCTTCGCGAGAAGTGCGTCATCAAGATGCTCGACTGCCGGAACATAGGCGATGCGCGCGTGGGATTTGGATTTCGAAGACTTCCCCTCGAAAAACACGCCAGCTGTTGCCTCGGGCGCGAGGCCGTTTGTCTTCACATACTTTGGATAACGGCTGGAGAGAAAGTGGGCTTGGCACCACAGGTCGAGATCAGTATTTTCAGTGTCGATCAATTGGAAGGCAGACCCGGCCTCTATCGGCGACCAGACCACCTGGCGCTCGACGCGGTTGAGCATACCAAACATGCTGTTTTCTTCGCGCAGAATTCTGAGGATGGGCGCAGCCGCGTAAACGCGCAATGGCTGAAGCTCGCGCAGCAAGAGCAAGCCGAGGACATGATCAAGATCGGCGCTGGAGAGGACGACGCCGGCAATGGGCGAGTCGCGCAGAGCCCTGGGGTGAAGCTGCGGCGTGGCCTCAATTTGGACGGCCAAGTCAGGGGAGGCTCCGGCCAGAAACCACCGGGAACCGTCGGAACTTAAGGCGAGTTGTGACTGCGTGCGAGACTTGCCGGGGAGTCTATCTTGACGTACGGCCACGCAGTTTCCGCAGCCACAGTTCCACTGCGGAAAGCGTCCCCCGGCTGCTGAACCGAGGATGCGCAGGTGCATCGAGGAAGATTAGAGCTTCGCGCTTACGTAGGAGTTGATTTCGCAGCAGAGAACGACTTCTTCAAATACGGGAGTGGTCCAAGCCATACGCATACAAATCCTGGGTTAAATTCTCCTCGCCACCCCCCACAGAAGCGGCTGGGAAGGAGTTGAAAGATCATACCATCGGACGTCGCTGGCGGCTTGGAAAAATCGGGTTGCTGGATGGCCCGGATGGGCTATGCGGAAGACCGCCTTTTCCCATTCTTCCGGTGTGCGGCTGGGGGGGCGCAACGCCCCGCCATCTCCTTGAAAATCAGTCATGTAAAAAACCCTCCGCCCGGGAGGACGGAGGGCCCCAAATGAACAACACATCAGGAGAGCTGTAGAGCCAAACCGAGCAAGGTAGGTCCTAGTTAGCGGTAACCACGCCGTAAACCCCTTGCGAGTCATCCTTGGGCCCGCCAACCCAATACAGAGCATTGGTGGCGCCGTTTTGCGGATCACCTCCACCGAACTCAATTCCCCAAACCCCCGCGAGCTTAATGACTTTGCCAGCCGAGGTGGAGAGAGTGCCCAGGAAAGCGCCCGTGTTCGGATCGATGGCAGCCACGGTACCGGCGTTGACGTTGTTGCTGACTAGCAAAGCGTTACTGAAGGTTCCAAAGTTGGTAGGTGCCATGGCGAATCCCCAGGGCTGATTAAGCTGCTTGCCGTGGATGAGAGTCTTCACGAGGGTTCCGCTCTCGGAAAAAATGTCGACATAGCCACCCTTCTTGCCGTTTAGCAGAGCATAGGCAACATAGAGTTGGCCGCCGATATCCTGGACGTTGAACGGCCCGTAGCCTGCTGGGATGGCCGGATCGGTGAATGATTTGATGAACTTGAAGGTGCCGTCGTACACGTCAATTTTATTGTTAACAAAATCGGAGGCGTAAATTTGGTTGTTGGCTTGGTTGATGGCCAAGCCGGTATAGACAGCGCCCGGGTTGCTCACACCGATCAGAGCGTTATTCGGCTCGAAGTGCGACCAGCCGCAGATGAGGCCGTCGAGAGTGGCGAACATAAAAGCGGACGTCCAGTGCATGATCTGGAATTGCGAGCCGCCGTTGTAGACGATGCCCGTCGGTGAGCCCACGCCAGCACCCGTAGCGGTAGGAATGGTGACAACCAGGCTCTGCTTCACGCCGTTGCCATCGTAGAGCGTCGAGAGGCCGGTTCCTTCATCGCTGAACCAGAAGTATTCGCTCGGCCCGTACGCCAAGCCCCACGGGTTAATCAGCTGTTTGTCGCCGTTCTTACCAGAATTCTTGACTAGCGTTTTCAGCGTGTACTGCGCAAAGGCTGTGCTGGCCGCGAGTGATAAAACCAGCACAACGATGAAGGCAAAAATCGCCTTGCGACGAAACGATTGAGACATGCTCTCTCCTTTGAAGCGAATCTTGGATGGTGGCTGGATGGCGGAAGGATCCTAGCCCAACAACGATGGGATAGTAGCCGGCTAACAAATTTAACTTGTCAGGGCGCGGTCCACGATTTGTAAAATTGTTGTCAATTGTGTCGTGCGAACAAGGTCGCTAGCGCGGATGAGTTGCAGCCGGACTACTGCGCGGTCTCGAGCATTCCCTTTTCGGCCTTTTCCTGGCACTCGATGCAGTGGCGCGTCCAGGGCACCGCCTCGAGGCGCTTGGCGTTGATCTCTTTTCCGCAAGAAACGCATTCGCCGAAACTGCCTTCGCGAATGCGGGCGAGCGCGCCTTCGACCATGTTGAGCAATGCCCGGTCGTTGTTGCTCTGACTGAAGAGGAATTCCTTGGTGTAAGAACTGGCGGCACGATCGGCGACGTCCTGTGTTGCTTCTTCGTCCGCAGCCCGGCCGTCTTTCTGGTTGCGCGTCACCATGTGACGCAACTCCTGCTGCCGGGTTTCCAGCCGCTTCTTGAACCCTTCTAATTTCTTCTTTTCCATGATTGCGCCTGCCAAAGCTTCCTGCACGGCAGCTTTTATGAACAAACAGCCAAACGGATATGGTAAGCGTCCATTCGAATAGGCGTCAACTGGGGTCGGGCCGAGAACTTGGGGGAGCGGGCAAGGCGCGAATTGGCGTATTGACAGTCGGCCCTACTTCTTACTGTCCCCTTTAGCGCTGTCGGAAAACGGCGGCGGTCCGTACTCAGGCAGCCCCTGCTTGCTTGCGGGCGTTCGCTTGATCAGAAGTTCGTTGAACAGCAACGCAGGACTGGCAACGCTGAAGGGGATCGATTCGACATGGTTCTCGACGGTGGGAGCGGTTCCGGCGGCGATTAGGTTGCTGCGCAACGAACGCACGTCGAGGTCGCCGAAAACTGCACCGCGAATGAGTTCCTCGCGTCCGTCGGCAGTGTAGACACGATAGACCAGGCGCGGTTCAAGTCCGGGACCAAGCGTCTCTACGAAAATCCCGTAAGGAAGGTCGCGCTGCCGGGCGAGTTCGACCAGCTTCTTTTTCAGTTCGCCGTCCGGGCGCGGGTCGTTAGTTCCGAGGATCAGATTGGCGGGACGCGGCTCCGGGCCGCTGGTGGCCGACGCTCGACCGTGGCCGTTGGAGGCGGGGAAGTCGCGAATGGGCTCCCGGCCGATGAGATAGGAAACGATCTGTCCGTTTTCGACGAGCGAGACGCGCTCGGCCTTCACGCCCTCATCGTCGAACTTAGAATCGCCGAAAAGGGGGAGGTTGACGAAGGTGGAGATGGTTGGGTCGTCAACCACATTGATGAAATCGGGCAGAACTCGCATCTTGTAACTGCTGGCCCAGGCTCCGGTGGTGCGCGCGTTCTCGCCCAGCTTCGGCTTCCTGCCGAGAAGATTTGGCGCAATGAGTTCGAGCACAACGGAGGCGGCCGCATCATTCGAAAGCAGAACCGGGCCTCGATATTCCTCTTCCGCGACAAGTGCGTCGCGCAACTGCTTAAGCGTCTCCAGAATGTACGCAGTTGTTTCGAGGAACTTCTCACGCGAGGGGAGGCCACTTAGATCTTTAGCCTCGTCCTCATGGGATCGCTGGAGCGAAAGGCCGTCTGACGCCTGTGTGGAACCGGCGATCGTGACCGTGTATACCGTGCTCCCCGAGCGCGTCACCGTGCCTTCGGAGTTCACCAGATAGTGATTTGTCGTTTGAAAACGGAGAGCCGACTCGAAACGCTGCAGTTTCGGATCCGAGCGATAGAGGCCGGATGAATCTTCGAGGAGACGGAGCCAGGGAGTGAAGTCGGTTTTGGGAAGATGTGCCAGCGGCTCGATCGATTGGACGGGGGTAGCGCGGGCAAAATCATCGACCGGTTGATCGATGGTCATCTGTTTTAGAGCCGCCTTCTTGGCAGAGAGCGCTTCGCCAGCGGCTTTGTAGGCACGATCAGTTGCGAGCCAGACGCGATGGCGGATCGCGTAGACATCCTCATCGAGAGGGATCATGTCCAGCGTGCCTTCACCCCCGCCGTAGTAGCTATCTTGCTTGTAGTCGCCGATACGCACGACCACGCGCAGAAAGCGCCCCCCGCTGTGCTGCTGGTTACGCAACGCACCAAAAGTTGCGCTGGCGTCGAAGGCCTCGATTTCGGTCACACGGTATTCGATGAAGTAGGGCGCAGCCACATCGTCCATCTTGAGTTTGGCTTTGGATCGATCCATCTCATCCTGGAGAGCGCGTAGGAGGGGATCGTCGCTCTGGTTGGCAGCGAGCGCGGAGATATTGAAAGTAACCAGCGTGAAAACAAAGAAGAAGGCGAGAACGCGCCGGCGGGAGTGAAGTTGGTTACGCTCGAATCGCCGTATCATTGCGCTCCACCCTGGATAGCGGAGATCTTTTCATTGGCACCAAGAGGGGGCGGCAGAATAGGCGGACGTGTGTCACCGTACTTTCGCTTCTGCACTTCGATATCGGCAAAGAGGATCATCGGCGCGGCCGCCGAAACGGGCACGCTTCCCGATTCCGCCCCGCAGATTCCATTGAAGACGCTGGTGGTGTCGCCCGTGGCCTCGATCTGATTCAAAACGGTGAGCGGCGTGCCGACGATATCGACACCGCGAACGAGTTCATCGGGACGGCCATCAGCATAGACTCGCCAGACCATCACGGGCAGAACCTGGAACGCCTGGGGAAGTTCGCGCGTAGTTAGAGTGAACCCGCCTTGAATGTCTTCGAAGTAAAGTCCGTAAGGCTTGCCCTGCTTCTTGATTTCGTCGAGGAAGCGTGCCCTTAACTGGGCGTCGGGCACGGTGTTGGACGAGGTCACGATCAGGTTGCCCTGACGGCCAACAGGCATCTTGCCGGCCTGCGCGCGCCCGTGGCCGTTGGACGTCCCGAAATTCTTGATTGGCATGCGGCCCATTAAGAAATTTTTCAGCACACCATCTTTTACAACTTCGACGCGCCCGGCGGGCATTCCTTCATCGTCGTAGCGGTAATAGCCGGAAAGCTCCTTGCCGCTCATCGTGCGCAAGGTGGGATCATCGGTCACGCTAAGAAAAGTGGGGAGAATTCTCTCGTTAAGTTTCTTTGTGAAGGTCTGGCCTTCATCGCGTCCTTTTTGGCGCTGTCCCTCGATGCGGTGACCGAGCACCTCGTGGAAGAAGACAGCTGCCGCGCGGCCGGAGAGCAGGGCGGGGCCGCTGAAGGGTTCGGCGAGTGGCGCCGTGCGGAGCGCATTCAAGTCATCGGCGATTTTCTTGACGGAGGCTTCGACCTCGGCTTGCGAGGGCAACTTCGACGGGTCGGAGTACTGGAAGGTCTCAGCGCGTTCGAGACGCATGCCATCGTCGGCGAGCACTTCGCCTTCGATCATGACGCGAAAGATGGCGTCGGAGGTGACGACCTCTGTGCCTTCAGTCGTGACGAGATAGCTGCGGCCGTTCGCGCCGGAAAGATAGACCAGCGATTCGAGGATCTGGTATTTGCGGAAGGCGGCGGAGTAACGGCGCGCGAGGTCTTCCCATGCTTTCTGATCGGGCAGAGCGGCGGCGCCTTGGGTCTCCGTATAAGAAGATGGCTTCTCTACCGAGAAATCGGGCGAGTCATCTTCGTCCTTGGCCCGCACCGCATTCTTTGCTTTCGCGTTGGTGTAGGCTTTGCTCGCTTTGCGATACTCCTCGTAACTCAGCCGCCACAAAGTGCGGGCAATCGCATCGGGGTCGTCTTCAATAGGGAGAGAACCGGTGGTGATGCCAGACATTCGATCGCGGCCATGCGTATTGTCGAGTTCGGGCTTGCCGATTCTCATGCTGACGTCGACGACGCGAGAGTGCTCGCGTGTACTTGTGAGGATGGCCCCCTGCGTGCCCAAAACAGAAATGGCCTCACCATCGCTGACGTTGTAACTGATGAAGTAAGGCGCTGGATCAAGCTTCGCAAGTTCTGCCTGCCCGCGGTTTAACTCTTTCTCGATCGTGGCAAGAAGTTGGATATCAGCAGAAGGCTTCGGCGCGCTGCTCGAGGCTTTCCGGTCCTTCTTAGCGGATTTCGATGCGGCTGCATTAGCAACTCGAGGGGAGAATCCTGACGACAGGGTTAAGGACAAAACAAGAGACAGGTAGAGGATGGTGGGTGTGGCTCTTCGAGCATTCATTTTTCGAGTGGGTGACATCGAGTTTACAGGAGTTTCCTGCACAAAAAAAAGCGGCCCCTTTTTGGGGCCACCCTTTTCAAAGAGGCAAGGAGGCGGGAATCAGAGGAAACTAATTTAGGCGTCGTCTCTGGGGAAGAAACGACTGGTGAGAAGTCGAAAGTCGAAAGGAGCGTTCCAAAGGGTGCGGCCTCTTCGTTACAGGGTGATTGAGCACTTGCTGAACCAAAATGGTAAACGTCGCTGCCGATTTATGCCCCTTGGGGAAACTCCTTAACAGTCATCAGGTTACGATGGCCGCCACAAAGCCTGCTTTGGGCCACACGAGGCTATGGGACACCTTTGAAATGCAGAATGCTGCACATAGATTGAAGCGCCGCGTTGGCGTGGACGCTCGGGCCCAAAATCAGCGTTAATGACACTTCCTTAAGAATGCTACGGGACGGCGAGATGCCTGGTTTGCTGCGCCCTCCCCAACCTTCGGGCACGTTCTCATAACCCTTCGGTACATGAGCCACGACTGTTATCTAAAGCGTGGTTTCAGGCTGCCGATGAAGGCTATTGAAGATGGCTTCAGGCCTGCGACGCACCGCCGAAGCCACGTGTCGGTGAGGACCATGGAACATATTCGCGCCCTGATTGTGGATGACTCTTCGGTAATGCGCAAGATCGTGGAACGTTCGCTTCGCCAAGCTGGAGTGGAACTCGACAAAGTCGTCGAAGCAGGGAACGGAGCCGAGGCACTGGCTGCTCTCGGGAAGGAACCCGTTGACCTGATTCTCTGCGATATCAACATGCCGGTTATGGACGGGCTGGAATTCGTCAAGCAGCTCCCGACCGTTGAAAACGCGAAAGGCGTTCCGGTGGTGATGATTACAACTGAGGGGAGCGAAAACCACGTGGTGCAAGCGCTGTCGGCGGGAGCCAAGGGCTATATCCGGAAACCCTTCACTCCAGAGCAGGTCAAAGAGCATGTGCTACCGGTGGTGGGGAGAAAATCATGAGCACTGACACCTCGCTGCTGACGCGCTCGCATCAGGAGAACTGGCTTCCAGTGCTGGAACTGGCCATCGAAGAGGTCTTCGAAATAATGGTCGGACAGCGCGTTAAGCCGGCTCCAAAAACGGAAAGCCCCCAGCCGGGAGGATTCACCGCGATGGTCGGCATCGCCGGCGCGCTTTGTGGAATCCTGACTATCTCCTGCAGCAAGAAAACCGCGCGTGAAGTCGCCGTGTGCATGCTGGGGCCTGAGATCGGCGATTCAGAAGAACAGGTATCGGACGCACTGGGCGAGGTCTGCAATATGATCGCGGGCAATTTCAAAAACAAACTTTCCAGCGCCAGCCAATCATGCATGCTGAGCGTGCCCACCGTGATCAAAGGAGAGGAGTACAGCTATCGTTCGCTGGCTGACGGCGAAGTGCTCGATACCGTAATGTTGTTTTCAGACGCCCCGTTGTTGGTGTGTTTGCAGTTGCACAGCTGAGGAGTTCTCCCCTGCACTCCTTGCCCCGGCTACAGTTCTGCCCGGCAGAATTTGCCCGCATTCGCCATCTTAAGAGACTTCCAACCTTGCTTGGAGAATGATTGGGTCGCAAATCCGTTGGAATCAATCTCCGTTTGAAAATCCTAATCTTCTGCGCGTGGCGACTCGCTTGCACCGACTCCGGTCGAGGAATCTCAAGTGGACAGTGGATTCTACGCAGCATCGGCAGGATTGAAGGCGCAGAGCCAGGCACTTGAGGTTATAGCCCACAATCTGGCGAACGTAAACACGCCGGGCTTTCGCGGCGAGAAGACAACATTTCAATCCCTGCTGGCGCTGGCACGCGGAGCAGCGGCAAATCCCCTTAATACGGCAACAAACAACTACGGCATTCTCGAAGGCACGCATCTGGATCTGAGCGCGGGCACGCTAACCAACACTGGCAACTCGCTTGACGTCGGCATCGAGGGAAGCGGGTTCTTTGCCATCAACACCCAGCAAGGCGCGCGCTACACGCGCAATGGCAGCTTCCAGGTGTCGAGCACTGGAGAACTAGTGACACAGACGGGCGACCAGGTGCAGGGAACGACTGGTCCTATACGTGTGCCGCCAGGGCCAGTCGCGATCAGCCCGGATGGAACCCTGTCGGTGGATGGCGCGGTCGCCGGCCAGATCAAGCTGGTCGATTTCCCCGCCGGAACACCGCTCCTTTCCGAAGGAGCAGCACTGCTCTTCGCGCCAGCAGGAAGCGAGCAGGCAGCGCAGAAGGTTTCTCTGCGGCAGGGCATGCTCGAAACGTCGAATGTGAACGCGATCACGGCCGTGACCTCGCTGATCGGCGTGCAGCGCCAGGCGGAGATGATGGCCCGCGCCCTAAGCCTGCTTGACACGAACTTGAATCACGTCGCGGCCAGCGAACTGGCAAGGGTGTAGCGAGAAAAAACAAAGCAGGAGGAGCCGATGTTTCGAGCCCTTTATACCGGCGCCAGCGGGATGCAGGCGCAACAAACCAATCTTGATACGATTGCCAACAACCTGGCGAACTCGAGCACCGCGGGGTTCCGCAGCAGCCGCATGCAATTCCAGGATCTGATTTACCAGAACATCATCATGCCGGGGGCGGCAGCGTCGCAGCAGACGACGGTTGCGGCCGGGCTTCAGATCGGGCTCGGGGCACGCTCGGCGGCGTCGGAGGTGTTGCAGATTCAGGGAGATCTGACGGCGACCGGTAATCAACTGGATCTCGCCATCGAAGGGCAGGGGTTTTTTCAGGTGCTGCTTCCTTCCGGAGAAACGGGCTACACGCGGTCGGGGAGCTTTCACACCGACGCGCAGGGAAACGTAGTCACGGCGAATGGCAATCCGATCCAGCCAGCAATCACGATCCCGCAAAGCGCGACCTCGGTCACGATTGCGCCGGACGGCACGGTGTCGGTCACGACTCCGGGGCAGACGGCGGCGCAGCAGGTGGGCACGATTCAACTGGCGCTCTTTCCAAATCCCGGCGGCCTGAGCGCCTCGGGAGGAAACATCTACATGGCGACGACAGCGTCGGGTGACGCAGTCGTGGGGACGCCGGGCGGCTCGGACGGACTTGGACAGATCGAGCAGGGGTATCTCGAACAATCGAATGTTAGCGTCGTCGACGAGTTCATCAACATGATCGTGGCGCAGCGCTCTTATGAAGCAAGTTCGCGTGTGGTGCAGGCGGCGGATCAGATGTTCCAACAGATCAACAATCTGGGGCACTGAGGCTGGAACGGGATATTCATCAAGAGATATTCATGAAGACGGCTGTGGTCGCAATCGGAATTTTCGTTTTGATTCTCACCGCTCGGGCAGCACCACAGGCCCAGGAGGCGCAGGGACACATCTTCTCTCCGGTCACCCTGGAAGAGAGCTGGAAAGCCGTCGCGGGCGAATTGCGCCTGCGCGGCGTTCGCGAAGAGCTTTTTCCGCGCGCCGCAGACCTCATATTGTCCGCTGCGGTGCCGGCGCGGGAGAGGCGGAGTCTCCGCGTTTCTTCGGTGTGCCGGAACGACGATGCCGGGAGCGTGCGCTTCCGGTTGGAGTGCGGCGAGCCGGGAGCATGTTTGCCATTTCTCGTGTATTGGCGCGGTGGCGGGAGCCGGGCGGAAGCTCCATCGTGCCGGCTGCAGAGTTCGAACCGTCGCGCCATAAAGAAAGAGCACGCTGAACCCTCGGTGCGGGTGGGCCAGACCGCAAACGCGGTGATGACTGCGGCCGGACTGCGCATGAGCGCGGCCGTGATCTGTCTGGAGCGAGGCGCGAGCGGGGAGATTGTGCGCGTGCGGGCGAAAGAAGGGCGCATCTTTCGAGCCAGGGTAAGCGGGCCGGGGCTGGTTGAGGCGCTGACGGAATAGCGTTGCGCGGGGAGCGAAGAATTACATGGAAGGTAGATCGATGATGAGTTGCCGATCGTCCGCGCCGCCGGAGCGCAAGCCCTGGAATACAGCGCAGCGCGGAACGCAGGCAGTGTTGCTTTTTCTGGCAGGGATACTGCTGAGCGCGGCGCCGCTGTGCGCATCGAAAAAAGACGCAAAACAGAAGGACAACCTCGTGCAGTACGTTGCGCGCATCGAGTCGAATCGGCCGGCGGTGGCTCCGACGCTCGGTACTTGCTGGATCGACTCCGGGCCGATGGCTTCCCTGTCCTCGGACTACAAGGCGGCGGTGGTTGGAGATGTGATCACCATCATGGTGGCGCACAATCTGACCTCTTCGAATGCGGGAGATGTTTCGACGGCGCGGACGTATAGCGCGAGTTCCGGGATTAATTCTCTGCCCGGCCGGATCAAGACAGGCGGCGTTAACAGCCTGCTCGGGCTGCAATCGGCCGAGACGCTGGCGGGCAAGGCGGCAGCGGATTCTTCCTCGAGCCTGACAACGACCCTGGCAGGCCGGGTGGTAGCCGTCGTTGCGGGCGGCAACCTGGTGATCGAAGCCGAGCGCGTCATCAACATGAACCATGAGAAGCAGACGATCAAGCTGCGGGGACTGGTGCGACGCGGCGACATCGGACCGGGCAATACGGTCGCCTCGAACAACATTGGGGACCTGGAGCTCGAGATCAAAGGTAAAGGGGTAGTTTCGAACGGCGTGCGGCCGCCGAATCCGGTGGTGCGCGCGCTGATGCGGATTCTGAATTTCTGACGCTATGAAGACTCTGCTTGTCTCTGTTTTCTTTTGTCTAAGCCTGCGCGCAGTTCTGCCTGCCGCGGAAGAGCTTCCAGTCAAGATCGGCGACCTGACGACGGTCGAAGGGGTGCGCGAGAACTCGCTCATCGGCTACGGCATGGTGGTCGGGCTGACCCGCACGGGCGACAGCCAGCAGACGATCTTCACGACCCAGACACTCGCGAACATCATGCAGCGCATGGGCGCGCAGATCCCTCCGGCAACGGCGCGCGTAAATAACATTGCGGCCGTATTCGTCACCGCCAACCTCCCGCCCTTTGCGCGGCCGGGCACGGTGGTCGACGTGACGGTGTCATCGGTCGGCGACGCAAAGAGTCTCGAAGGCGGACTGCTTTTGCTGACTCCTCTTTATGGTGCCGACGGACAGGTGTACGCGTCGGCGCAGGGCCCGGTGGCCGTCGGAGGATTTGCCGCGAGCGGCGCGGGCGCAACCAAGCAGATGAATCACCCGACCATCGGGCGCGTCCCCGCGGGCGGACGAATCGAGCGCAGCCTGCCCTTCGACTTCGCGCGTCTCACTCCACTTTCGCTGCTCTTGCGGCAGGCGGATTTTTCGACGGCGAAGGCGGTTTCGGACGCGATCAACCGCGACTTCGGCCACGAACTGGCGATCGCGCGTGACGGCGGGCGCGTTGACGTCAATCCCGAAAGCACGGGAATGAAGAACCTGACCGAAATTCTGGCGCGCATTGAGAACCTGATGGTCGACGTGCATTACCGCGCGCGAGTCATAGTGAACGAACGCACGGGCACGATTGTGATGGGGAAAGATGTGCGGCTCGGGGCGGTATCGATTCTGCACGGTGGCTTCTCGGTGGAGATCTCGACGGCCTTCGCCGTGTCACAGCCGGCCCCTTTCTCGCAAAGCGGCAGAACCGAGGTGGTGCCGCAAACGGAGATCCAAGCTAAAGACAGCCCGGCGAAGCGTCTGGAAATCACGAAAGGCGCAAGCATCGAGGAGCTGGTCAATGGATTGCAAAAGATGGGGGCGAGCGCGCGCGACGTGATCTCGATCTTGCAGGCAATCAAGGCAGCGGGCGCGCTCGATGCGGACCTTGAGGTGATCTGATGACGACCGGACTTGCGGCAGGCTCGCAGATATCGAATGCAGCGAACTGGGCTGCACCGAGTACGCTGGCGGCGAATCCTGGGCTTGGAGGAAAAACGGGGAAGGCGGCGCGCGATTTCGAGTCAATCCTGCTCACCTCGCTCTTCGATGGGCTGCAGAGAAGCTTCTCCTTCGATACGCCCGACGATGCCAGCATGCCGGGAGCGAGCGACTACCGGCTGATGGGAACGCGCGCGCTGGCGGAGGCTGTGGCGAAAGCAGGCGGCATCGGGATTGCGAGGCTCGTTCTCGACCACCTACCGGCCCCGAAAGGTACCGGCGAGTGATGACGGAGGTGTGGGCCGCCGGGATAAAGCTTCGCGACGAAGCGCCGATGTGCCTTTTGGCGGAGTGCGCGTATGGATCGCGCCGACCAACATTAACGTTCTTTAAGGATTTGCCGATGAAAACATTAGGCGGGAACCGGAGTTGAGTATGAGAATTCACCTGACCAATAGCGCGCTGCAGCAAGTCGCCAGTGCGCCCACTTCCAGAGGCTCCCAGCCTAAAACGGCGCAAGATTCAGACACTGCCGTCTCCACTGCGACCGCCGACCGCGCACAATTCTCATTCGACGGGGGACATATCATGTCGCTGACCGCGAGAGTCCTGGCGGCGCCTGAGATCCGCGAGGAGAAGGTGGCTTCGCTCGCTGCAGCACTCAAGAGCGGGCAGTACACAGTCGATGCGGGCAAAGTAGCGGGCGCGCTGGTTTCCGCTTATAGCTAGCAGGGTGACGTATGGACCCGCTCATCACGAATGGAGTCGACCCCGGCCTCCTGCGCGTGATCGACAAGCGCGGCCAGGAGCGCGATCGCGAGTTGCGACGCAAACGCGTCCCCGTCTCCGAGACCTCGGCAAGAAAAGAAAAAGAGCGAGAAAAGGATCGCAAGGAAGACACCGAGGCGGAGGTTCCCGAGCACGAACTGGACGACCTGGCCTGAGATCCCAGATCAGACCTGCCAATTCCTCCTCCTCGTAGAGACTTGTTTGCAGTGCCAATTTTGCGTCCGCCGTAGCGCACCGACAATCTGCCACGGCGGCTTTGCGGCTTGGCCGATGAACAACGCCGATAATTCGCTCTCCCAGCTGGCGGCGCTCCTGCACCAGCGACTGGTAGTCGTTGGAGCGCTGGCTGCAAGCCTCGATTCGGCGCGGCTTAATTTGCTTCGCAACGGCGCGAAAGCAATTGCGCGCGGGGCTGCTCACCAAGCCGAGCTGTGCCGGCAATGGAGCCAGCTCGAGGAGCAGCTGCGTGCACAAGCGCCGCCCCGCCTGAACGGGGCCACCTTGGCAGGCGCAGACGAGCCAAAAAAGTCCGCGCAGCTCGAAGAGGAATGGCAGGGTCTGCGCAAGCGGCTCGGTTATTTGACCCGCGTGCACTGGTCTCTGTTGCGACACATGCAGCGCAGTCTCGGAATCGTGCAACGTGTGGTAGACAGCTGCGCACCGACCTATACGCCCCAGGGAAACCCAGGCGAGCCGCGCCTATCCCTTCGGGCCGGAGAATAACCATCATGTCAGGTCTATTTGGAACGCTTTCGATCGCGCTGAGCAGCTTGGCGGTGAGCCAGCAGCAGCTCGAAACAAGTTCGAGCAACGTGGCCAACGCCAGCACAGCGGGCTATTCACGCGAGACGGCAGTGACCGAAGCCGGCGCACCGATCAGGCTCGGCAACCTGGTCTTGGGGACCGGAGTCGTCCTCAGAAAGATAGAAAGCCTGCGCGACCCGATCCTCGAGATTCAGCTCAATCAAGCCACCCAACAGCAGAGCGACCTCAATGCGCAACTCGCGCAAATGCAGCAGTTGCAAACTAATTTTTCGAGCGCCACCTCGGGAATCGGCGCGGATATCAGCAATTTTTTCAATATGCTGCAACAGCTTTCGCCGGATCCGTCGAATCTCGCGCTTCGCCAGTCCGTAATCACCGCCGCTGCAAATCTTGCCCGGGACTTCAATTCCGCGGCCAGTAACCTGACGACGCAACAGGCGAACCTCAACCTCACGGTGCAGCAGTCCGTCGGCGAGGTGAACAATCTGACCACGCAACTGGCGAGCGTCAACAAGCAGATTGCGGTTCTGGAGAACGCGCACGTGGACGCCTCGACGCTGATCGACCAGCAGACAAACATCATCCGGCAGCTTTCATCGCTGATCGATTTGCAAGTGATCCAGACGGAAAAAGGCGGAATCGAAGTCGCGACCGCAAAGGGCACAGCGCTGGTGTCAGGAGACCAGAGCTTTGCGCTTTCCACTCAAACCGGACAGAACGGCAACACGCACGTCTTCGCCGGGACAATGGATATCACCTCGTCAATTTCCGGCGGCAGCCTGGCGGGCACCCTGCATACACGCGACCAGGAGATTCCGAACTTCCTCAGCCAGCTCGACCAGCTGGCCGCGGGCTTCTCGAATGCGGTCAATGTGGCGAGCGCGCAGGGATTCGATCTGAACGGCGTGCAGGGCACGAGTATGTTTTCGACGCCGCCCGTGGGCGTGACGGGAGCGGCGGCCACGATGCAGGCCGTAATGACCGACCCCTCGCTTATCGCGGCCAGTTTCGATGGCACGCCGGGAAGTAATGGAAACCTTGCGGACCTGCTCGGCGTGGCGACACAACAGGTCGCCAACGGGCAGACACCGATCGGGGCCTATTCCAACCTGGTATTTCAGGTTGGCAGCGCGACCTCGAACACATCGGCGGACGCCGATGCGGCAGGCCAGATCCTGCAGCAGCTGCAAGATCAACGCAACAGCGTGTCGGGCGTTTCGCTGGACGAGGAAGCAGCAAACATCATTCAGTACCAAACGGCCTATCAGGCCGCAGCGCGCGTAGTCTCGACGATCAACTCGTTGCTCGCCGACACTGTCAACCTTGGATTAGGAGCAGCAGTACAGTAGTCCCGCGATCTCATTGAAAGGAAGAGACACATGCGAATCAATCCAAACCAGATGCCGGATCTGCTGGCGGCGCTCAACCAGTCCAAGCTCATTACCCAGGAAGCCGAGATGCAGATTGCAACTGGGCGTCGAGTGAATGTGCCTTCCGACGACCCGACTGCCGCTTCCCTACTGGTTCAAAATAATGACCAGGCGACTTTCAACGCGGGTTATTTGCAGAGCCTGGGCGCTTTGCAGGGTCAGCTTTCGACGGCCGACTCGACGCTCGGGTCGGTTGTCACCGCGCTCCAGCAGGCGGAAACACTCGGCATCGAGGGAGCGAATGGCACCCTGTCCGATGCCGACCGGGCAGCGATCACAATGGAGTTGCAGGGAATCCAGAGCCAGGTGATGTCGCTCGCGAACACGTCTTATGAAGGTGTGTACCTTTTTGCGGGCACGATCACGAACACGGCGCCGTTCGTAGTGAACAACAATATTCCCTCGGGAGTAGGTTATGTCGGCAACAATGGCGTAAATCAGGTTTTGATCGGCAATGGATATCAGCTGGCAGCGAATGTACCGGGATCGCAGCTGTTCTCAGCTTCTGGCAACGACGTGTTTCTGGCGCTCAACAATCTGATTCTGGCGATGCAGGGAGACTCGGGCATCGAAGATGCAGTGGGCCAGCTTAGTACAGCGGCGAGCTATCTTTCAGCGCAACGCGTTTTTTACGGCAACGCACTGAGCCAGGCACAATCGCAGACGACTTATTTGAACAGCGCAAAGCTGCAGATCACGCAGGAACAAAATACGCTGGCCGCGGCGGATATGGCGCAAGCGGCAACAAATCTGAGCCAGTCGCAACTCGATACGCAAGCAACACTGGCGGCAATCAGCAAGTTTACGCAGAACAACTTATTTGATTACATCCGTTAGCGGGCACAACGCAGTAAGCGCATTCATCTTCCAACAATTATCAGAACGTAGACTTTCTGGCCTTGGCCCAAATGGCAGCCGCTGCGAGATGGCTGCGAGTCGTTTCGAGGCGGGCTCTTTCCGCAAGCAGGCGACCTTGCAGGTCGGGAAGCATCCGTTTGAGTTCTTTGAGATTGTCGCGATACTCGAGAATTTCTTTTTCCAATTCTCGGCTGGGCCTGCTGGAGTCGCGCAGCGCCGCAGCTCGCATGAGTTGTTCGAGGATGGCCATAAAGTCCTGCGGCGTGACCGCCGTGCAGTGCTTTCGCTCCGGCCGAAGCCAGATCAGCACGCCCCGCAGATGGGCGTTAATCGCGCGCAGCATCTCAACCGAATCGGCGGGCATCAGCCTTTCCAGTCAACTCCGGCCGCTTCCGGTTCGCCGCCAGTCGGATAAGCAGGCGGATTGGGGTTTAGTCCGGCCGGGGCTTCGGCACGCTCGACTTCGAGCCAGGCCTCACGCAGTGAAATCAGATCGGTGATCTGGCGCTCGAAACCTTCTTTGGAAGGCGTGAACTGCAACTGCACCAGATTTTGCCGCAGTGTATTGTAGAAAACATCGAGGGTCTTGGCCGCCCTTCCTCCCTTCTCGAAATCGAGCCCCGACTGCAGGTGGCCGATGACCAGGATGGCGTGATTGATGTGATCAGTTCTTGCGGCAACGTCGTTCTGCTCGAAAGTGCACACGACTCGCCGTAAGTCCTGCACAAGCTGCTCGTAAAGCAAGATCACTAAACGGAGCGGAGAAGCACCACGCACCTCGTTTTCGCGATAACTCGTCCGCGGATTCGGCATGATTACGATCCGCTCGGAGTGCTCGAAGTGGTCGTTGCCACACTGCCGCTCTGGGGGGTTGTGTTGGCTACAACCGTCGGAGCCGCAGAGTAGTTCCCATTGATCGTCCCAATTTCAGCCGTGACCTGGTAAAGCAGCGCCGGGTAGGCTTCGAGAGTAGCGTTGACCTGGTCGAAGAGCGCAGTCAACGTTGCCTGCTGCGCAGACAATCGATCCTGCAAAGTTTGGACCTGGGTTGTAAGTTCAGTTTGCTGACTCTTGATTCCAGTGATATCGACATTCAGAATGCCGTCGGTCGCGTCCGTCAGATTGGCCAGATCGTTATTGAACATCTGGGCAAAACCATTGCCGGCCGAGTTCTGAAAGAAGTTCTGCACCGCGGAGGGATTGCCGGCGAGCACGCTCGCCAGGGAAGGGTGGGTGTCGGTCTGCGTGGTATTCACGCTGAGGGTGCCGTCGTTGTTCATGTCGATACCGAGCGAGGCCAGGTTGACCAAACCGCTATTTCCGCCGACGGCGTAAGAAACATCGTCCAGCAGGCGCGATTGCAAGGTGTGAAGAAATGTATCGCTGGCGAGAGGGCCCTCCGTGTTGCTGGTCGGATCCAGAGTGAATTGGGTGTTGAGGTTGTTGATCACCGCGTTGTAAGCGCTGACAAACGCATTGATGGCACTGGTGGACTGCGACGTGTCAGGTGTGACGGTCAACTGCACGGTGGTCTGCGGGTCGCCACTCTGCAAATTCAGAACAACTCCCGAAATCGCGGTGGTGATGGAGTTCGTCGTGCTGCTGAACGGCACACCGTCGATGGTGAGGGTCGCGTTGGTTCCACCGGTTGGCCCATTGAAGTTGAGCACGCTGGTGTTGTTGGTGATGGCGAGCGCTCCGGGCGTGCCGGTGTTTTGGCTGTACAAAGCCAGTCGCGAGCCATTGGCGTCAGTGACGACATTGGCCGTCACGCCCCAGCTCTGGCTGTTGATGTAGGAGGCGAGCAAAGTGAGCGTGTCATTCGTGCCCTGGCTGATCGCGATATCGTGCGTTTGGCCACTTGCGCCTCCAACCTGGATCGTGATCTCGGCCGACGTTGCTCCACTGGGCAAAAGAGAAGCACTGGAGCTGGCGATGGCGTCCGTATAAACCGAACCCGCCGTTGCGAGACTGGTCACAACAATCTGGTGAGTACCGGCGGTGGCGGTGTTATTCGCGCTAGCCGTGAGAATGCCTGTATCCGACGACGAAGCCGCCATTGCGCTCAACGCTCCAAAGGGATTAGCCAGTGCGGCCACAGCCGAAGCCAGGCTGGTGAGATTGTTGTTATAGCCCTGCAGAAAGCCCAGGTTAGTTGAAAGGTCGGTCTGCTGATTCTGCAGCGAGGTCACGACCGCGCTTTGGGTGCCCAGCAGTTCCTGGACGATTTGCGAAACATTAATCCCATTGCCGTTTAGCAATCCCGCTGCATTGAAACTTATCCCCATGACTGCTCCTTCGCTGTCGTCAAAACCGCTGTTGGTGGGCGCGAGCCGATGCCTTCGTCTAAGAGCTCAATAATCCTGGCGTCTCGGCTGGACGATTGATTGCACTTTGGCTTCACCATCCAGGCTTAAGACAAGAACGCTACGACCGTTGGTGGGCAGGAGTTCCGCCAATGGGCTTGGACACAATTGATCTCGACCGGAATTTGCCTCACATCTACGATGTCGTCAGTTGCCGCGTACTCTTTAGCGCTTGGTTACCTTACGAAGGGATAGCTCCTGGCGCTCAGCTCCAAGCTCCATGGAAAACTCAAAGTCGACTACTGGAAGCTCTTGCAATCTTTGATTGGTACCCTTCAGATGGTGGGTTCGGAGAAAAAAACGAGGCGGGATACGATCCCGCCTCCTCGGTAGAGAACCGCTTTACTGCAACAGCTTCAGTACAAGTTGCTGTTGCTGGTTGGCTTGGGCCAGAGCAGAAATGCCCGTCTGTTCCAGGATGGAGTACTTGGCCAGAGAGGCGATGGTGGAGGGGATATCGGCAGCGCGGACACCGTCTTCGGCACCGGTCAGGTTCTGGACCTGATTGTCGATGACGCCAGCGGCAGACTGCAACCGGTTCACGGTCGCGCCAATCGTGCCTCGCAAGCTCGCAACCGTCTGCACAGCGCTGTTGATAGTGGCCAGGGCAGCGGTGGCATCGGACTGCGTGAGCAGGTCATTGATGGACCCCGCCGCGCCACCAGACATGAACGTGGCTCCACCGAAGGTGTCCGCGCCCGAGCCGGTAGTTGCCAGCGCAATGCTGTTGCCCGACGTGCCCTTGTTGATGGCGGTCAGAGCAACCGAGCTTTGCCCCGCTACGGCTGTGGCCAGTGTATTAATGCCCGCGCCAGTTCCATAAATGTAACTGATACCGGCACCGCTGCCACCGTTGATGGCATTGGCAAGGTTGGCGAGGCTGGAGGTGTTGGTCGGACCAACCAGCACCTGCACTCCGCCAGCCGCCGGTGTACCGAGTGCGCTGACAAAGCTGTAGGTTTGCGTGCCCACGGTGACAGTATCGCCGGCGACGAGCGAGGGAGCGGTTCCGGCATCGGTGCCGCCCGTGAAATAGAGGGAAGCCCATGTTCCGGTTACCGTGCCACTCGCGCCCGTACTAATGAAATTGCCACCGGTACCGGGGTTGATGGCCGTAAACTTCAAGGTCGTGCCGGTGGAAGTTCCGGCGGTGACTTGCGTGTTGGCGGCGGTGTTGGAGCTGTATCCGGAACCGCCGGTTCCGTTGACAGCCGCCGCCAAGTTCGACAGGCCGACGGCCTCGCTGGTGGCTACGACTTCATTGGCTGTCAGAGTATGGCTGAGGGCGGCAACGAAGGTGTAGGTTTTGCCGCCGACGGTTACGGTGGCGCCCGCGGCACCGCCAGTCAGGTTGCCGGCGCCGGTCACACCGGTCGTAGTAGCTGCGGTCGTAAAAGCGTTGCCAGCCGTGCCATTGACGTTGGCAGTGACGGTGAGGACGTTGTTGGCGGCGGATGCGTAGACGTTGGTGTTGGCGACGGTTCCGGCACCGTAGGCGATGCCCGCGCCGCCGGGAGTGGCGTTGATCGCCGCAGCCAGGTTGTACACGGATTGCGCCGCCGTACTCCCGATCAATACTTCATTGGCCGCGCCACTGAGCGTGGTCACGAACTTGTAGGTCGTACCCGCAATGGTTGCGGTGTCGTTGTTGACAGCATTGTTGACGTAGGTCAGGGCACCGGTGGCGGCAGCGCCTTGCGTGAAGGCGGCTCCGGTGAAGGTGTCGGTTGCCGCAACGGCCGCGGCGCCTGGAGTCTGCGAGAGCGTGGCCGTGGCGGCGACTGCACCGCCGAGGCCGAGGCCATTGGCCGACAACAGGCCGGTGGTGACGCCGATGGTGCTGTTGCTGGCTGCGCTGGCGTCGCTCAGGAAGACGTTCGTCGTGTTCGCCGTGAACACTTGCCCGCCGTTGTAGTTCGTCTTGGACCCGATGCGGTCAATTTCTGCCTTAATCGCGGTGAACTCAGCGTCCAGTGCGGTTCGTTGCGAATCGGACACCGTGCCCGTCGCCGACTCGGTGGCCAGCGTAACGGCGCGGTTGAGAAGAGTAGTAACCTGCGCCAGCGAGCCATCGGCCACTTGCAATTTGCCGACGCCGTCGTTGGCGTTGCGGGCGGACTGCGTGAGGGCCGTGATATTGGCGTGCAATCCGTCGGCAATCGCCAGGCCAGCGGCATCATCCGCACCAGAGTTGATGCGCGAGCCGGATGAAAGCTGGAAGAGTGACTTCTGGAGATTGCTGTTCGTGATCGCCAACTGGTTCTGCGCAGCCAGGGATGCGATGTTATTGAGTACGCTAAGTGCCATTTGTGACGCTCCTTAATGTTTAGGTTGGTCCCGTTTCGGAATCCGTCCCCGAAACCTCCCGGAGGTCGTTCCCTAATGCACTGCGGAACCGTGACTCATAGTGGTCATCGGCGTGCTACGTCTCGGCTTTATTTTCACAGGTAACACTTGGGCTAGCCCGAGAGTAATTTTTCGCTCTTCTCCGCCTTCTCCACGCTTCTTGTCTTCCGCCGATGCACTTAGCAGAGCCTCCTTCTAAGGGTTGAGCCCTGTCCTTTCGGAGCTAAAGCATGATTCAGCTGACTCGCCTGAACAATCATCCGCTGGCCGTGAACTCGGACTTAATCAAGTTCGTGGAGCAGGCGCCAGACACGGTGCTGACGCTCGTGAACGGGGAGAAGATCGTGGTGCGGGAGAGCGCGCAGGAGGTGCTTGATCGCGTTGTCCAGTTCCGGCGCTCCGTGCTCCAGGGAATCATGCTGTGGTGGGATAACCGGGCGGCGATTTTGCATTCTCCAGAGGATCCTACCCACGAGGCGGACAGCGGCCCCACGATCACACCCAAGCAGGAGCCTCATGGATAAAGCGACGGTCGGCGGAATTGTGCTGGCCCTCGGGGGCGTCCTCCTGGGCCTGCTGCTGGAGGGAGGCAATCTAAGTCAGGTTCTCCAGCCAACTGCCGCCATGATCGTCTTTGGCGGCACGCTCGGCGCGATCCTTATTCAATATCCCTTGCCAGTTGCTATCGGCAGCGCCAAGCGGCTCGTTCATGTCTTCGTCGAACCGGTGCAAGGTGCGCAATCGACGATCAAGGTTTTAGTTCGCTACGCCAATCAGGCACGCCGCGAAGGCATCATCTCGCTCGATAAGGAAATCGGCCAGATCCAGGAACCATTTCTCCGTCGTGCTCTTATGCTCGCCGTCGACGGTACTGAGTCCCAGGAACTACGCAAGATTATGGAACTCGAACTCGACAATAAGGAAGAACAGGAAGAGAAGATTCCTCAACTTTTCGAGTCGGCCGGGGGCTTTTCCCCGACTATCGGAATCATCGGCGCGGTTCTCGGTCTGATTCAGGTTATGCAACACCTCGACAAGATTGACGAGGTCGGAAAGGGCATCGCCGTCGCGTTCGTAGCCACGATTTACGGAGTGGGTCTGGCAAATATTTTCTTTCTCCCGGTCGCCGGAAAACTGAGGATTCGAATTCGCGAAGAACAAATCATTCGAGAGATGACCCTGGAAGGAGTCATTTCCATTCTCGAAGGCATGAATCCGCGCATGCTCGAGACGACGCTCCAGGGCTTCCTGACGCACGCCCGCGAAACGCACACGGAACCGGAAGTCGCCCAACCGTGAGTCGCCGAAACAAATCGGCGCGCCACGTCAACCACGAGCGCTGGCTCGTCTCCTACGCCGACTTCATCACGCTGCTGTTCGCATTTTTCGTCGTGCTTTATGCATCGTCGCAAGTCGATAAGCGTAAGGTCGGCAAGCTTGCCATGGCCATCCAGGTCGCCTTTCAGGAGATGGGGGTATTTCAGGCATCTACGACGAAGGTTCCGGTTGATGTGGGAGATCCGATGCCGTTCAGCTCGGTTCAGGCGATCGAAAACGTTGAACGTACCGCGAGTCTCGCACGCATCTCGTCGCATCCGGAAGGCGGACTCGGCGGCGGTGTGGAGAACGGTGACCTGGCCCACTTGCAAGCAGAACTGGAGAGCACGCTGGCGGCTGAGATCAAACGCAAAGAGATTGCCATGCGCCGTGATCCAGACGGACTCGTCATTAGTTTGCGGGAAGCCGGATTTTTTGAGAGCGGGAGTTCCCAGATGAAATCGTCCTCCCAGGCCACATTTGACCGAATCGCGACGCTCCTGCGCGAGCGCGAGTGCTATATCCGCGTCGAGGGTCACACCGATAACATTCCCATCCACAATGCGCAGTTTGGCTCCAATTGGGAGTTGTCGACTTCGCGTGCGACGGAAATTGTACGTCTGCTAATCACTCGCGACGGATACGGCCCGAGCCGCCTGAGCGCGGCTGGCTATGCGGAATATCATCCGATCGCTTCAAACACGACCGCAGAGGGTCGAGGCATGAATCGCCGCGTCGATATCGTGGTGCTGCGACAGGAACAGCCACCCGCCACACCGGCCCTGCCACAACATGTGGTCGATCCCAAGGGGACAGCACCCGAAGCGGTTCAGATCACTCCGCCGAAGCCGAGTGCGTCCACTGGACAAAAGCCAACCCGATCCAGGTAGCAGGGCCCCGGCAATAGCTAGGCAGATGTTGAATTCCTTGGTGTCCCTTTGTGTCCTTGGTGGTAAGAGATTATCAGTCTGCTGCTGAGGCGATCAGTGCAATCCAATTGCGCCCCGACCATTCGGCATTTAAGATCTCTTCACTCTTATGTCAGCACTTCCCGCCGAGCACATGCAATCGCCGCCCATTCCTGCTTCCACCGCACCGACTATCGAAGTTTTCGCCATCTACGGTGTCGAGCCTGAGATTCAAGCCTATGCTATGGCGAAATACTCCCGCTCGTCGCTCTCAATGAAGGAGTCGCTCAAGGAGATCACCAACCAAAAGGCCGAGAAATTCCTCAACACTTTTTATTTCCAGTACGGCCATCGCTCGATCGCCGACCTCGCGCATATCGCGCTGGCCATTGAGAAGCTTTCGATTCTTGCCGCCATCGTGGTCGCCGACGAACAGCGCTGGGACGGGCAGGAGCGCTCCACACGTTATCAGGACTTCAAGAAGAGTGGCTACTACACGCCGAATTTCTCAGCCCCGGGCGCGACGAACCTGTATCGCGAGACGATCGCCGCGCTTTTTTCGAGTTACGAAGACATCTCACAGCGCGCTTTCGAGTACCTGGCGAGCATAACGCCGCGTCCCGCGGACATGAAGCAGGAAGCCTACGAGAGAACTCTGCGGGCACGCGCTTTTGATATTTCGCGCTACCTGCTTCCGCTAGCAACTAATACTTCCCTTGGGGAGATCGTCAACGCGCGCACGCTGGAGACACAGGTGGCGCATCTGCTTTCCCAACCACACCGTGAGGTGCGCGAACTTGGGGCGCTGATGAAGAAAGCGGCGACCTCGCCCGCTTATAACGCGAATGAGGAGTCACTGAGGGCTCTGGTAGAGCGGATTCGTGAAGTTGCACCGGAACTCGCCGCTCGGGCCGAGAACGAACTCCTTCGCGAAGTGAGGGTTGCGCCCACGCTGGTCAAGTACGCCGACCCTAATTCCTACGAGATTGAATCGCGCCGTGAGTTGCGGCAGGCGGCCGCCGAGTTGATGCACGGTATCACGATCGCGCCCGCACCGCTCGTCGATCTCCTCGATTCCGAACCTCTCGAAATTGAACTCGCCACGACTCTGCTCTACGCCCACTGTTATTACTCTTATCGTCAGATTCGCGAGGCGGTCGAATCCGCAGGCGACGCTCGCCGCCGCGAAATTATCGACCTCGGCATGCGCCATCGCGGTAAGCACGACGAATTGCCGCGCACTTTCTCTTCCGGACAGCAGTTTCGCTTCGACATGCTCATGGACATCGGCGGGTTCCGCGACATGCACCGTCACCGCCGTTGCGTGCAGATCATGCAGGACTTCACAACCGCCCATGGTTATGACACCCCGCCGGAGATCGACGCCGCGGGAATTCGCGCCAGCTACGATACCCTTATGGGTGACACCGCCAAGGCTATCCAGAAGCTGTCGGAGGCGGGCGGGGAGGAAGCCCCCGAGAACTCCCAGTACGCTATCCCGCTCGCTTTCCGCAAGCGAACGCTGTTCAAGATGGATTTCGCCGAAGCCGTCTACATTTCCGAGCTACGCACGACGCCTGCCGGGCATGCGTCATATCGCAATGTGGCTTATGCAATGTACGAGGCGGTCGCAAAGCAGCATCCCGCATTAGCGAAATACTTTCGCGTGGTCGATGTGCGCGAGCCGGTGGATTTGCTGAAGCGTTGATCCTTAATTCCAAGCTGCAGGCGAAAACCTAAGTGCTGGAGACATTCCTTGGAGCTTGGAGCTTGCTCTCAAATTGACGCCATTTCATTGCAAACTCTAAAATCACTTCACAACATGCCACTCCGCGAATTTCAGTGCAAGAAGTGCAAGCATCGTTTCGAGAGAATTCAGAAATTCTCCGACAAACCTCTAAGAAAGTGTCCGGAATGCGGCGGCCCTTTGGAGGAACTGCTTTCGGCCCCCGCCGTGCAGTTCAAAGGTTCGGGCTGGTACGTGACCGACTACGCCAAGAAGAGCAGTGCACCGGCTTCCTCGTTGCCTGAAACCGATGGCTCCGCCAAAGAGTCCTCCAAGGAAACGAAAAAAGAAGAGAAGCCCAAGTCCGAGACCACATCCAAGAAACATAAGAAAGATTGAGTCGCTGGTCGCTAGTTGTTAGTCGCTTGGCGGGCATTCTCCGACGGTGCACCGAGTGCGCCCAACGAGTGGCGGCCAAGGGCTTACGACTGGTCTTACGCCTTCTGAATCTTCTCTCGTCCCTGCGACATCAAATAGTCGTTATAACAACTATTTGCGCAGGAGGATTCGATGATCACGATTCGGCGCAGCAGCGACCGCGGCGGTGGCAACCACGGCTGGCTCGACACGAAACACACTTTCAGCTTCAGCGACTACTGGGACGAGAAGTGGATGGGCTTCCGCTCCCTGCGCGTAATCAACGAGGATTGGGTCGCCCCCGCCAGCGGCTTCCCCACTCATCCGCATCGCGACATGGAGATCATCACCTACGTCTTGTCCGGCCAACTCGAGCACAAGGACAGCCTGGGCACGGGCTCAGTAATCCTCCCTGGCGACGGTCAGCGTATGACGGCAGGCCGCGGCATCCGGCACAGCGAGTACAATCCGTCCGCAAAGGAGCAGGTCCACCTACTCCAGATCTGGATCATGCCCGACAAGCTAGGATACGAGCCCGGTTACGAGCAGAAAAGCTTCCCTGAGGCAGAGAAGCGCGGGAAGCTTCGCCTGATCGCGTCCGGGGACGCTGAGGACAGTTCGGTAAAGATCAATCAGGACGCGAAGCTCTTCGTGACGCTGCTTTCACCGGGCGACGAGGTCAAACATGCTCTCGCGGCGAAGCGCCACGCATGGGTGCAGGTAGCCAAGGGCGAGGTCGAACTCAATGGCGAGAAACTGCGCCAGGGAGACGGCGCGGCAGTCAGCGACGAGAAGGAGTTGACGATCAATGGGAGAAAAGACGCCGAGGTTTTGCTCTTCGACCTGGCATAAACCACATGGGGACAGCCCTTCTCGGCTGTCCCCACCGCGCTAATTGGGTCGAATCCCAGCCACGCCTAATAACCTTCCCGTCACGCCCTTGTCCCCGCGAAAGCTGAACAGAATATCCCGATTGCATGAGGTACAGGGCGCCGATGCGTCAATGCTTTTCTCCGCCAGGCCCGTATCCAGCAACTGGCGGCGGTTTGCCTCGACCAGATCGAGAAACATCTTTACAGGCAACTCGCTGTGTCCGGGCGCACGGGCAGTTAGGAACAGCAGCGGATATTTCTCGCGTACTGGGTCGGACTCTTTGAGCTCGCGAAACAGGCTGGCTGCATAGGCGAATTGCGACTCAAATTTGGTGCGCACCTCTCCGCCGACTTCATAGCAGCACGACTGAATTCCGGGACCGATCGCCGCCAGCATATTGCGTGGATCGCTGCCGAAATGTTTCCGCATCTCCCCCACACCTTTTTCCACGATGCGCTTGGCAGTGCCACGCCAGCCGGCATGAAAAACTCCTATGGCTCGGCGCTTGCGGTCGACAACAATCACCGGCAGGCAATCAGCGGCCTGCACCGCAATCAGAAGGCCGGGGGTGTTGGTGATCAGCCCGTCTCCCACGAGCAGTTTCTCCGACGGGCGGTCAACGCAATGAATTAGATCTGAGTGAATCTGGCGCAGCGTGATCAGCGGCCAGCTCTTGCGGCCGCTCACAACGTCAAGCGTCTTGAGAAAAAGCACCCGATTCCTTTCGACAGCACCTCGGAAGTCGTGCTTGGTAAATCCCAGATTCAGCGCGTTTCCACCATAGACTCGCGACACGCCGCCACCTCGTGTCGAAAAGGCGTGCATCAGCCATGGCAGCTTCGCGAGCTGCCGAGACTCTATCAGCTTCAATTTTTTTCCTGGACTCGCCCCGGTCACCACTCAACGATCATACCCGACGCTTCGGGGCTACAATTGCGAGTCATGAGCGCACCCGTCCTTCCCACTCCGTCCCCGGAAGCGCCGCGTCTGCGATCCGGCGGAGTCACGGTGATCGCCGTCTTTTCTTTCCTCGGATCGCTGTTCATGCTGTTAATGGCGGTCCTGATGGCCGCTTTTACGGTGTTCTCCGACAACATCCCCCACGATTCCCCACTCCCGCCCGGCTTTTTTCGCATCGTCATGGTTCTCAGCGCCTTGTTCTATCTGGCGCTGGCAGCCTGGGGGATCACGACCTGCATCGGCCTCTTCTTCCTGAAGGCATGGGCTCGTATTTCGATCATCGTCTTTGCCGTGCTGCTGGCTTTGTGCTCCGGCTTCAGTGCTCTGTCGTTCACCATCTTCGGATTTGCGGCTTCTCGCAATCTGCAATTGGAGGCGAGCGTTCCCACTGGCTTCTGGGTCGGGATGATCGGCGTTGCCTTGGCGATCACAGGCATTGGCATTTGGTGGATTGTCTACTTCACGCGGGCGAGTGTGAAGGCGCAGTTCGTGGCACCGGTGCTTATTAACTCTCCGGTCTCACCTGCGGGCGCCACCCCCGTTCCCGTCACAGTACCGCCCGTCTCACCGAGTCAGCCAACCAGGCCCCTGAGCATTACTGTTATCGCATTCCTTATTCTCGCTGGTTGCGTGTTTCTCCCGCTGAATATCGTGCTGCGTTCTCCCGCGATGTTCTTCACTACGGTTTTGGTTGGCTGGCCGGCAGCTCTTCTCTATTCGGTCTTTTTTCTTGCTCATCTCTGCATCGGAATCGGCCTCCTCCGACTCAAGCAGTTTGCGCGGGAACTAGCTATCGCGTATTACATTTTCGCGTTCGTTAACCTGGCGGTCTTCTACCTCTTCCCCGGTGGAAAAGACCGCATGGCCGACCTCATGCGGAAATCGCTGGCAATTTGGGGAATGGTCTCATGGCCTAACGACCCATTCTCACCGTTCAATTCATTTCGATTTCTAGTGGTCTTTGGCGCAATCTGCGGTTTGATCGGCGTCGCCATCCCCGTCTATTTCTTGATTACCCGCAAGCAGGCCTACGACGCAGCGGCGCACGCGCGCCGCAATGGGCGGATGGAGCTTCCCTTGGCCTAGCTGCTCGTAAAGTTGTGCGCGAGTCGCAGCCTCGGGGCATCCCTTCATTTACTCCCTCCCGTCCGGGGCGCTATAGTTAGGTGGTTCGATTATGTATACCAACTTCACCGCGACCGACCGTTGGACCAAGAGAAAAGTGCACGTTCTCTACCAGGCGCTGATTGTGGCCATCGCCACCCGGCACGCCGACGCAGTCGACATCAAATTCCTTGTCGATGGACGCGCTGTCTGGGTCGCCTTGCCCCACCCGGCATGGGTTGAGTACAAGCAGCGTACCGGCAACATGATTACCGACCCGCTGGCGATTGAGATTGCCGGCCACTACCTGAAGACGGCGCTCGAGTCCGGCGAAGGTCTGGGCCGCGAGATGTATAGCCTTACCGTGGCTGAGACGCTCAAGCATCTGGACGCAGTTGCCGCCGACGTTGAAGCTGGCGTTCCGGCCTGTAATTAGCGGCTCAGAAGCGCATGTCTGTCCACCAGTCCCGAAACCCCCAAAACCCCCTGCTTTCATCACAGTGGCCTGTGATTCAGGACACATTTGGTTGTGCGACCCTTGTGGATAATCGACCAGCGCGTGCCTAGGCACTGGCTCGCGGTTATGAACCCGGCCAGTCGGTCGCGCTCTTCGGCCGAATTGCTGGTAACGGCCCGGAAAATGAGGGAAAATAGAAAACTTGTCTTTGGGGCGAGAGAGCAGACCCCCGTTGGCCCTGCGTTTCTGCTCGCAACGCGCCAGTTTTGTTCCACTGGAGCCGATAAGAGAACATAGTTGTCCTCCCAAACGGGGGAAAGGATGTTATGGCCACTCATATTCTCGATAACGAAACCGTCAGCGATGCGGTGAATGGAGGCAGGCATAAGGTCCTGCTGGCATGGGTTGAGGAAGTTGCCCAACTCTGTAAGCCCGACCGCGTCCACTGGTGCGACGGCTCCGACGACGAATACCAGGCCATGATCCGGCTGATGGTCCTGGCTGGCACGGCCATCCCCCTGAACGAAGAAAAGCGTCCCAACAGCATTCTTGTCCGCTCCAGCCCAGCCGATGTCGCCCGCGTTGAGGAACGTACCTTCATTTGCGCCCGAACCAAAGAAGAGGCCGGTCCCACCAACAACTGGGAGGATCCGGCCAAGATGAAGGCGCAGCTTCAAAAGCTGTACGCCGGTTCCATGACCGGCCGCACGATGTATGTGATCCCTTACAGCATGGGCCCGATTGGCTCGCCCATCGCCAACATCGGTGTCGAGATTTCTGACTCGCCCTATGTCGTTGCCAACATGCACATCATGGCGCGCGTCGGCACGCGGGTGCTGGATGTTCTGGGCTCGAATGGCGAGTTCGTCCGCGGATTGCATTCGGTGGGCGCGCCGCTCGCCCAGAACGAGCAGGATGCCGCCTGGCCCAACAACGCGAACGAAAAATATATCTGCCACTTCCCGGAGACGCGCGAGATTTGGTCTTACGGCTCTGGCTACGGTGGTAACGCGCTGCTCGGCAAGAAATGTCACGCGCTTCGCATCGCCTCGGTTCAGGCTCGCGACGAGGGTTGGCTGGCCGAGCACATGCTAATCCTGAAGATGACCAGCCCCGAAGGTAAGGTCAAATTCTTCACGGGCGCTTTCCCTTCTGCGTGCGGCAAGACGAACCTTGCGATGCTGATTCCGACGATTCCGGGTTGGAAGGTCGAAACCGTCGGCGACGACATCGCCTGGATGAAGTTCGGCGCGGATGGCCGCCTCTACGCCATCAATCCCGAGTATGGGTTTTTCGGTGTCGCCCCCGGCACAAGCATGAAGTCGAATAAGAACGCCATGCTGACGGCGACGAAGAATTCAATCTTCACCAATTGCGCCATCACCCCCGACCGCGATGTCTGGTGGGAGGGCATGACCGACGAGAAGCCTGAGGAACTCCTCGACTGGCTGCGCCGCCCATGGACTCCGCACTCGCTTCGTAAAGCAGCTCACCCGAACGCGCGCTTTACCGTTCCTGCGCGGCAATGCCCGGTGATTGCGCCGGAGTGGGAAGACCCCAAGGGCGTGCCGATTGACGCAATTCTTTTTGGCGGCCGCCGCGCCAGCGTAGTTCCTCTGGTTACCGAGTCTTTCAGTTGGCAGCATGGAACGTTCCTGGGAGCAACCGCCAGCAGCGAGACAACAGCAGCGGCGGCCGGACAGGTTGGCCAGTTACGCCGCGATCCGATGGCCATGCTTCCCTTCTGCGGCTACAACATGGGCGACTATTTCGCTCACTATCTGAAGATCGGGGAGCGTGAAGGCGCAAAGCTTCCAAGAATTTATTACGTCAACTGGTTCCGCCGGAGCGAAGACGGAAAGTTCCTCTGGCCCGGATACGGCGAGAACAGCCGCGTACTGAAGTGGGTCTTCGAACGTTGCGAGGGGACAGGGCACGCCATTGAGACGCCGATAGGGCTGCTGCCCCAGCCTGCCGATCTCGATATGAAGGGCATGAAGATGCGCGAGGAGGATCTCCGGCAGTTGTTGAGTATCGATGTCGACGGATGGCTGGAGGAGATTCCGCTGATACGCGAGCATTTTGCCAAGTTTGGGAACCATCTGCCCGAGGGTCTGGGCCGTGAATTGGATGAACTCGATCAGCGGCTGCGCAAGAGCATCACGCGAGTCGGCAAGATGCACCGGTTCGATAAGGTGACGAAACTCGGGAAGCGATCCGCGGAGTAGCCATCCGCTCGCCCCTTCCGGGCTGAATGAAACCCCACTTCCTACCCACGGCTTGCGCCGTGGGCTGCACTCTGACGCCGCTTCGCGGCTATCGAGTTCTGGAGAAGTTCGTACGTCACAGCGTTTTTGCGAATGTCACAGCAGTTCGCCTAGGGTTCGCCAAAAAATATTTTTTCGGGCACGCAGGGTAAAGAACACGAGCGATATAAGCTCCTTCTTCTTAATGCCTTAGCTTTTGGCAAGAAGGGCCGCCCTCTCATCCTGGGGAAGAAATACCGCCAAAGCGTAAGTGCTTAGCTGGCAATTACTTAGTGTGCATAGCGAGGGGGAAACCTCGCGAGATTTCGCGAGCTCTATCATGGCTGTCAAGAGCGTATTGACAAAATTATATGTACATTACGGCAACTTGCTGAACGCCCTAGAGTTAAGCCCTATTTGCGGGGCGTGGCGCCGGATACGTCGCTGAGCACCGGGCAATTTTCAATCGCTTAGCGGAGCCCCCGATGAATCGCGGTCAGCTTGCAGCCTTCAATCTCTCCTTCTTCCCCTCCAGTGCCGGTAGAAGAAGATTCAGAAGCGCTTGATCCGAGAAAGGGTTCTGACCTGAGATGAGCTCGCGATCTTGAAGCACGTAGCTCTGCCATGGAGCGGCCACACTTACGTCGCCGCCCGCTGTCTGCAAGGCGAAGTCCGGGTAAAAAAGAACCTTACCGCCAATCTCAAGAGGCTCCCGCTGCTGCTCTTCCGCTGTCGAAAAGATAGTCATCTTATATCCGGTATAGACCCAGCCTTGAGCCTTGGTATGTGCTCCAGCGGCATCGCCCGCCGCGAGCGCGGCGACCACTTCCTTCGAATTCGGAAGAGCCGAGAGCAGCGAGATCGGCCATGGCAGAGCACCGCCGTAGGCTTGGATGTCGCATGAAAGTGCCTCATTACGGTGCCGGCATCGGGATCATCGAGAAGATCCATCATCGGGCCATGGCCGCCGGGGACGAAAACGGCGTCATATTGATCGAGGCCAGATGCAATGACATCCGAAATGCGACTTGGATTCTTGAGGCCGGTCAGCGTGTCGCGGAATTTCAGATAGTCCTGAAGCTTAGCCTCGTCTCCGCCGAAGAAGTCGGGTACAGCGGAATGGACGTCGAGTTGCGGCGTGTTGCCTTTGGGATTGGCGAAGGTGATTTCGTAACCCTCCTTCATCAGGGCGCGAACCGGAACCGTCAGCTCGTTGAGGTAGTAGCCAGCGCCGGTATAAATCTTGCCATCTTTCAAGGGCAAGCCGTGACCACTCGAGACCAGTACCAGGACCTTTCCTTTTGTTGCCATTCCGTTCTCCTTGTTTGACATCGATTTTGTTGGAGTTTCAAGTCGATTTCATCCGATCGGACGAGCATCCATCCTTCGTGGCCCGTTCAGTGACGCGCCATTGTCGTTAGAATGTGTGCCAGCTCGCATCACGCGATGGAGTGTTTCTGCACTACCCAAAAAGGCTGGAGCGGGCATACCACGTTCAGGGAAGCTAAGGACTCCGGGCGAGATCTTCGTGAAGTGATATTTCCATGAAGTGAGGTTTTCGCGGGACTAGATGCTTAAGGGAGGCTTTTTTCCTGGGTTCTGTTGAGGATGGAATTATTTGCCGATGCAGAAGCGGCCGAAGATGAGGTTGAGGATGTCGTCGGTGGTGGTGGCGCCGGTGATCTCATCGAGCGGGCGGAGAGCGTTGTAGAGGTCCATTAAGAGCATTTCGTGCGGGACACAGGTGTCGACGGCTCTTGCGGCTGCGTCGAGCGCGGTTAGGGAGTCGTCGATCAGTTTGCGGTGTCGGGCATTGGTGAGGAAGCCGGATTCGAGCTGGGAACCTTCGCCTCCAACTTTTTGCAGAATCGCCGCCCGTAATTCTGGAACGCCAGTGCCGGTCAAGGCAGAAGTCTCAACCTTCATCAACTGAGTACTGAGAACCGAGAACTGAGAACTGCCCAGATCGGACTTGTTGGCGACGACAATTGCCGCTCGCCCATCGACTTGTTTCAGTAGTTCGCGGTCTTCGTCTGAGGGCGGCTCGGAGGCGTCTAGAACTACCAGGACTAGGTCGGCGTCGGACAGGGCCTCCATCGACTTCTTGATGCCGATGCTTTCGGCTTCGTCGAGGGCTTGGCGAATGCCGGCGGTGTCGACTAGCTTGAGTGGAATGCCGCCGATGGCGACGGTTTCGCTGACCAGGTCGCGGGTGGTGCCGGGCTGGGCCGTGACGATGGCGCGCTCGGATTCTACGAGACGGTTGAAGAGGCTTGACTTGCCTACGTTGGGACGGCCGACGATGGCTAGCGTCAGGCCCTCGTGAACAATTTTGCCGTAGGCGAAGGTGGCGGAGAGCGCTTGGAGGGGGGTGCGGACTTCTGCGATTCCGTCGAGGATTACGGCGTCGGGTGCGACGGAGATGTCGTCTTCGGCGAAGTCGATGCCGGCTTCGAGCACGGCGATCAGGTCGACCAGGCGCTGCTTGATTGGCTTGAGGCGATTCGAGAGGGCGCCTTCGAGTTGCTGCGCTGCTACTTTTGCTTGAAACAGAGTTTGAGAATCGATCAGGTCGCGGACCGCCTCGGCTTGGGTGAGGTCGAGGCGTCCGTTGAGGAAGGCGCGCATGGTGAACTCGCCGGGCTCGGCTAGACGGGCTCCGGCGGCGAGGGCTAGCTCGACTATGTGCTGGAGGACGACTGGAGAGCCGTGGGCTGAGATTTCTACTATGTCCTCGGTGGTGTAGGAATGCGGCTTTTGGAAGTAGGTGACGACGACCTCGTCGATTTTGTGTGGGGTCGGGACTTTTGTAGACGCAAACATTTGATCCGCTGGCGACACGCGGATAGGAGTGTCCGCGCCACACGTGTCGACTGGCGACACGCGGGCGGGGGCGCCCGCGCTACACGGTTCTACTAGTTCGCCGAAAATTGCTCGACCTGGTTCTAGTTCGTGCTTCAGGCGGAGCATGGGCGCGGCGATAACACGTGCGGCGGGCCCGGACAAGCGGACCACGCCGATACCCCCACGGCCGGGAGGAGTGGCGATGGCGACGATGGTGTCGTCGAGGTTCACTCCAATATCTTAGCGGCGAAGAGCCGGGCTTGGTGTATCACCGCGCATTGAGAGATTCTGGTGCTAGGCTTCGCCGAGGAAGGAAGGCCTATGAGAAAAACCTCGAAGATCCTACTGGTGTTTGTCGCGCTGTCCGCTTTCTCCGTCCTAGCAGGCTGCGGAAAAAGGGTTCGGTAGAGGGCATGGCGTGCCTTCCGGTGGTTCTCCGATGCCATTGTCGTCGGGTTGGCCGCGTTTAAGGGTGCTCACAGCAGGACGTTTGACAGTTATGCACACTGCCGCTGTGCGGCACTGCCGGTTAGGTTGCGGATGCGAACTAAGTTGTAAGCCGCCGCCGCGAAGGTGAACATCCAACTGACGCGCTCCAGTCCGCGATACCGTAGCTTGCGCAACAGTCCGATGCTCTTCATCCAGCCGAACACCTCTTCGATCCGCTTGCGTTTCCTCTGACTGACTTGATACCCCGTATGGCGCGTTGTGCGCTCATCCACGGCGCTGCGACGATTCGTGTCGTTCTGCGCGATGTGCGGCGTAATCTCCATGTGGCGCAGTTCGGCGATGAAGTCGTGGGCATCATAACCCTTGTCTGCTCCAAGTGTGACGCGGTGAGTGCCGGGCAGACCTTCAGCCATCAGCAACGCGGCATCGCGCTCCGCCGAACCGTACGCTCGCGTGGTGAGTGTCGAAACCACCAGACCGTTGCGGTTCTCTGTCAGCAGATGGCCGCGATAGGCCAGTACCGCACCGCTGCCTCGGCTCTTGCGTGACAGCATGGCATCGGGGTCGGTAGTTGAGCAGTGGGTCTGGTTGCTGCGCCTGTCGCGGTGGAAGTTCACGGTCGGATTTGAGCCTTCGCCCGTTCCAGTGGTGGGCGGCTGGTGGTCATAGTCGACGCGGCGAAAGCTCTTCTGCCCAGCCCATGCCTCCAACAGGGTTCCATCCACGGTGAAGTGCTCATTCGAGAGCAGATTGCGTTGTTGCGCCTGCTTGAGCACGGCTGCGAAAAAGCCGTCGGCGATGTTGCCTGCAAGCAGACGCTGCCGATTCTTCGTGAATACCGTCACATCCCAAATCGGATCATCCATGTTCAGTCCCACAAACCAACGGAACAACAGGCTGTAATCGAGTTGTTCCATCAGCATCCGTTCGCTGCGCACCGAGTACAGCACTTGGAGCAGCAACGCCCGCAACAACTTCTCTGGCGCTATCGATGGCCGCCCAGTTTTGGCGTAAAGCCTGCCAAAACGAGGCTTCAACTCGCGCATGGCTTCATCGGCTATGACACGTAGCTGCCGAAGCGGATGGTCGTGAGGGATTCGCTGTTCAGGGTTTACGTAGCTGAAAACTCCCAACTGCTGCTCGTCTTGTCCACGCATGTCTTCTTCTTATCAGCTTGCGTTGTGGAAACAAGAGACTTCTTTTGGTACGGCGTCGGCTTTTTTTAGGGGTGATACAGTTTGCCGAGACAGAAACATTCGCGTTGTGATTGAATCTCTCTGTGCTCGCACTGCTGCTTTACGCTTTGACAGCGATCGCAACCGGAGTCCAACTCTGGTACTTACTGTCGTGGGCAATATGGGGCGCGCCGACTAGCCCGCTTCAATATGTTGCACTATTCGGATCTGTTGTCCTGCTCGTCGCTGCCGTATTTGCCAGATGGAAGCCTCGCATCGCCGCGATTGTGGCTTGTACTGGTGCGTTCCTACTGTGGTTTTTCTACGGACCCGCTTTATACACACTTTGGCATAACCCGCCTCTCTCGTTCCGCTTCGACACCACCCCCGTCGTGTTGCTGCCCATGGCGCTCCTGATAGTCGTTACGGGATATGCAGGCGCGCGAGCCCTTAGGACCGGCAGAAAAATATAGTGGGAGTGAATGTCGGTACACGATCCGCTGCGCGGCACGACCGAGTTTTTCCGCAACCTGCTAGGACAGCCTACCGCTACGCCTGCGACGACTTCCTACGAAGCTTTGGTCGAAAAAGTGAAGGCCGGTAACAACAACATTGATTTCCGCGAGTTGCGGCTAGCCTACGTCGATTCCGCAACCAGAAAGAAAGCCAAAGACACCGACGCCCAGAAAAAGGCTATGAATCAGGCGCTTCGTGATCAAGATTACAAAAGCGTACTCGAAAATGCGCAGGCTGTATTGCAGCAGGACTTTGTGGATATTGACGCACACTTCGCGGAATACACCGCATACCGCGAACTCAAGCAATCTGAACAGACTGAACGCGAGAAGTACATCGTAGCGGGGCTACTCGACTCCATCACAAGTTCAGGCGACGGAAAGACTCTCGACACTGCATACCAGGTTATCAATGTGCACGAGGAGTATGTCGTGTTACGCTTCGACGGATTGATGCCGTCAAAGCAATCGCTCCAACACAAAGACGGACACTCGTTCGATGTGATGGAGACGGTCGATCCGAAGACGAACAAGAAGGTCACATACTATTTCAATGTGGACATCCCATTCGCGCACTATTTGAAGTGAAGGCGTGCCTCGCAGCGGGTCCAAGGGGTTCCATGAGGACCGCGTCGCTACACGGAGTTAATCATCAATCAACGATGAACAAACGCGCTCCTAAGGTAGTCGACGACCGATGCCCCGGCTCGCCATCGGGTGCCTGATAGCTCTCTCCCGGCTTCAGAGTGAATCTTTTGCCGTCCGCGATCTCCGTTTCCAGTTCACCTTCCAGCAGTAAGATCACGTGCCCCTTCGCGCACCAGTGGTCCGCCTTGTAGCCCGGCGAGTACTCGACCATGCGGACACGAATTGCGCCAAACTGTTGCGTTCTCCAAAGCGCCTTGCCGGTCTCGCCCGCATGCTCGGTCGGCGCGATCATGCTCCAGTCGGTTGTGGCGAAAGTGAATCCGCTCATTTGCATGATGGAAGTATAGTTATCAAAAGAACTAGGGATGCAGTTTTAGGGCCCGCCCAGCGGCTGAAGCCGCAATGAGGCGCGACCTTTACGGCACGGCTGAAGCCGTGCCCTTCCACAAAACACCCAGGCCGCACTCGTAGCCAAACTGCACTCGAAGCCGAGCCGCAGTCGAAGCCAGGCTGCATTCCGAAACCAGACCTCACTCGAAGATATGCTGCGCACGAAGGTTAGGCTGCAGTGCCGGAAGCGGTTTGCCGTTTGCCGCGATCCTCGGGGTCATTTATACTTACCGTTTGCCTTACTACTGTTGACTCGATTAGGAGCAGGGATTTTCGATGCCGAAACGTACATTTCAACCCAACCGGCGCAAGCGCTCGAAAAAGCACGGGTTCCGGACTCGCATGAAGACCAAGAGCGGGGCCAAGGTGCTGTCGCGCCGCCGTGCCAAAGGGCGCAAGCGCGTCTCCGTAAAGCCGGGTTTCCGCGAGTAGCTTTCCCGCCAGGGTGGTAATGCCGTCATTTGTTGAGGATTGCGAGGTTGTGATCGCCGACTCTTCGAGCCGGAGTGGAAATACGCCCGCGACGCCGGGGCTGAGCTTTCCTAAAGCCGCGCGCCTGTTGAAGCATGAGGACTTCGAACGCGTCTACAAGCAAGGGCGGCGACATTTCTCCTCGCACATGACGGTCTTTTATCTTCCGCACGCTGATGTGACCGAGCTGAGGACATCGCGCGTGGGCTTTACCGTTGGGCGCGTTCTCGGAGGTGCGGTCCAGCGCAACCGCATCAAGCGGAGACTTCGGGAAGCCGTGCGGCTGCGGCGGGATGCGCTGGTGAATGCGGTCGATGTCGTGATCAACCCAAAGAAGTCGATCCTGACTTTGGAATTTGCCGCGGTGCTCGACGAGGTAGGGCGGGCATTCGATGTGATCGCAAAGAAGCTGGCTACGAAATGAAGGCTTTGACGCTCTCGATGTTGCGGTTCTACAAGCGGTGGATCTCGCCATCTCTTGCTCCGTCGTGCCGCTACGTGCCGACATGCTCGGAGTACGCGATGGAGGCGATCGAACGCCGCGGCGTCGTTTGTGGCGGAATGATGGCGGCATGGCGGCTTTTGCGATGCCATCCCTTTGTGAAGGGCGGTTATGACCCGGTGGTAAAGCAACCGACCTCCGCAAGCGGCGGTTCGCAGTTCGTTCATACCATGGATTGCATTCACGGTCGCACGCTAACGACCAACGACTAAGGACGAAGGAAACCAACGACCGGCGACGAGTTACTAATTTGGCTGAATATCAAAATCCCCAGCAGGAACCCGGAACAGAGCGCAGGCTGCTCCTCGTCTTTGCGCTGACCTTTCTGGTCATCATGCTGTTTCAGCCGATCCTGAAGAAATACATGCCGCAGCCACCAGCGCCTCAGCCGAATCAGCAGGCGCAGTCGAATCAGGCGCAGCCGGCATCCACAAATAATCAGTCGGGGAATTCCGCGCCGGCAACGGTCGCAACATCCGCCGCAACTCCCACCAGGCAAGCTTCAACCGAGACCGAAACGATCGTTGAAAACGATCTCTATCGCATCGTTTTCACAAATCGTGGCGCGCAGGTGAAGTCTTGGACTCTCAAGAAGTGGGACGACGACAGCGGCCAGCCACTCGATCTGGTCAATCAGACGGCAGCGGCGAAATTTGGCTACCCGCTCTCGCTCTGGACTTATTCCGGCAATCTCGACGACAGCTCGCGCAACAAGATCAACTCGGCGCTGTATGCAGTCACGAGCACAGGTTCCACTGCTCCAGCCGACATCACCTTCGAATACTCCGACGGCGATCTCGCTGTCCGTAAGATCTTCCACTTCGACCACAGTTACGTAGTCGGCGTGCAGACTTCAGTCCAGGTCAAAGGCTCAAACGTCACCGCCTTTCCCATGTGGCCATCGGGATTCGGCGATCAGATCACTGCGCCGCAGTATGCTGCCACCCAAATCGCCTACCAGGACGGCGGCAAAGTCGAGCGCCTCAATAACAGCAGTTGGTCGGTATTCCCTTCGATCAAGGCAATCGGCGGCGGTACGGTACCCGGGCCGTTTCATTGGGCTGGAGTTTCCGACCAGTATTTCGCAGCCATTTTCATGCCCACGGACCCGCAGAACACCGCGATGGTCACGCTGCGCTCTCCCACGGAAATCCCGCACAGCCGGTCCGACCCGAACGAGAAACGAACTGACAAGATCGATGTGTTCGGCGCGGCGGTGGGCGACCTGAAGGGCGCGACTGAAACTCGGCTCTACGTCGGCCCGAAAGCTCTGGGAGATCTTGAAGCCGTCCACGTTCCGGGGATTACCGGCTCCGACGCCGATCTTCGCTCCGTCGTCGACTTCGGCTGGTGGGGACTGATCGCTCGCCCGCTGTTTCTCTGGCTGAAATGGACTTACCAGTACGTACACAACTGGGGCTGGGCGATCCTGATCCAGACCGTCATCATCAATGTCGCGCTGCTTCCGCTTCGTCTGTCGCAAATGAAGTCGATGCTGAAGATGCAGCGCGTTGCGCCGCAGATCAAGGCGATCCAGGAAAAATACAAGAAGTACAGTTTGCGCGATCCGCGCAAAGCCGAGATGAACACGGAGATCTCGGAGCTTTACAAGCGAGAGGGCGTGAATCCGGCGGGCGGCTGCCTGCCACTGATCATCCAGATGCCTTTCCTGTTCGCTTATTATCGAATGCTTGGCGTCGCAATCGATCTACGCCATGCTCCGTGGCTCTGGATTCATGACCTCGCCGCTCCCGACCCACGCTACATTCTGCCGATCGCGATCGTGGTCACCATGTTTGCCATGCAGCGCATGACGCCGCAGGGAGGAATGGATCCTTCGCAGCAGCGCATGATGAACGTAATGATGCCTGTGATGATGGGTTTTATCAGCTTCAACCTGCCCTCCGGGCTTGGCCTATACTGGGCCGCCGGTCAATTGATCGGCATCGTGCAACAGACGGTCATGAACCGCACCTCTCTCGGCCGCGAAATGCGCGAGATGATGGAGAAGCGCGCGAGGAAGAAGGATAAATAGCCGTCAGCTGTCAGCCATCAGCCGTCAGCTCAATGCAGCGACGGTTTCCTGATAGCTGAGAGCTGACAGCTGAGAGCTATCTATGCCAATTACCGACAAAGTCGCTGCCGCCAAACAAATCGGCGAATTCCTGCAAACCGTTATCAGCAACGGCGGATTCAAACTGAAATACCGCATCACCGTGGATCCGCCCATCGCCCAGAACCGCAACTGGGAGCATCCGGAAATTCTCGTCGAATTTGCGGGGCCCGACTCCACCTTACTTCTCGAACGCGGTGGCGAACTCCTTCGCTCCTTCGAACTCCTCGCCTCCGAAATCCTTCATCTGCAAGGCAACGAGCACGAAAAGATCTGGTTCGACTGCAAGAATTTTCGCGCGCTTCGGATCGATGAACTCCAGATGGCCGCGCGCACTGCGGCCGACAAAGTCCGGCGCACGGGCGAGCCTTACCGCTTCGGCCCGATGTCGTCGCGCGAGCGCCGCATTGTTCACCTCGCGTTGCGCGAGGAGCAGGACCTTCGCACAGAAAGCGACGGGGAAGGCGGCCGCCGTTCCGTCGTCGTCTATCCCGGCAATTACAAAACTCCAAGCAGAAACGACCGCCGCGAGATGCGTTAACGAGCGTTCGAGACTCGCAACTCGAAGCTCAATTGCACCCTTCTTGCGGCAGTTAGTTTCTCGACACTTGACAGCTAAAAAAAATCGCGATGCAATCTCGCATGCTTGCGAAAGTTTTTTATTCAGCGACACCGACACACCGAAATTTTTTGTGCTAGTATGCCGTTCGTCCCGTAATGAATTTCACCGACAACCAGTACTCGAAAACAAGCGCTACCCCGCAAGAAACGTAGACTTCATATTTCAAGATTGGATTGATCCCGGCACATCGCCGGGCGTTTGGTATTCATAAAATGTCAGCTTCAAGTTCTCCGATCATTCCGAATCCGTGGGTGCGCATTCTCGATGCGCTCGAAAAAAAGATCAATCGCCATTCCTACAATACCTGGTTGAAGCCAACACGCTATAGTCACGCCAGCAACGGAGTGCTCTTCATCCGCGTACCGACCGATGAGTACCGCAGAGAAGGGGACAAGTACGCCGACCTGATTCAGGAGGCAGTCGACGACCTCAACCTTGGATACTCCGAGGTGAAGTTCGTCACCGCCGAGGACGATCCTTCGAATACGCCGATCCGTCATAATGGCGGTCTGTCGGCGTTTTCCGGCGGAGCGAGTTCTGCGCAACCCGCGCTTGCGCCCGCGCAAGGACGTTTCGATTGGGACAGCGCCGCGCAACTTAATCCGCGCTACACTTTCGACGCCTTCGTCATCGGCAGCGGCAACCAATTCGCGCATGCTGCGTGCCAGGCGGTCGCCGAGCGTCCATCCAAGGCCTACAACCCGCTCTTCCTCTACGGCGGCGTCGGCATGGGCAAGACGCACTTGATGCAGGCCATCGGGCACGAGATCAAACGGCGCACACCTCAGGCAGCGATCTGCTACGTCTCCAGCGAGAAGTTCACCAACGAGATGATCAACTCGCTGCGCTACGACAAGATGATCAGCTTCCGCGACAAGTTCCGCACCGTGGACGTGCTGCTGGTCGATGACATCCAGTTCCTCGCGCAAAAAGAGCGCACGCAAGAAGAGTTCTTCCATACGTTCAATGCGCTGCACGAGTCGATGAAGCAGATCGTCATCGCCAGCGATCGTCCGCCGAAAGAACTCGCCGAATTCGAAGACCGCCTCCGTAGCCGCTTCGAGTGGGGCCTGATCGGCGACATCCAGCCGCCCGATCTGGAGACCAAGGTGGCGATCCTGCAGAAGAAAGCCGAGCAGGAGCGCGTCACGGTGCCGACCGATGTCGCGCTTTGGATTGCTTCCAACATCCGCTCCAACGTCCGCGAACTCGAAGGTGCGCTCATCCGCCTGGTTGCGCACTCATCGCTCATCGGCGCGGAAATCACTCTGCCATACGCCCAGCAGGTGCTGAAGAACTTCATCGACTCGCAGGCGCGCAAAGTGACGATCGAATCGATTCAGAAGGCGGTCGCCGAGCAATTCGGCCTGCGCCTGGTTGAGATCAAGGCCAAGAACAACTCCCGCTCGATCGTCTACCCGCGCCAGATCGCCATGTACTTGGCCAAGCACCTGACCGAAGCGTCCTTGCCGGAAATCGGCCGCCAGTTCGGTGGCAAGCATCACACGACGGTTCTGCACTCGGTCGAGAAGATCGAAGGCTTGCGCAAGGATGACAAGGACCTAAACCGGCTGCTCAACAAGCTAACAGAGCAGTTAGGAGCGTAGAAGGGTCGTCAGTCGAGCGGCGCCAGTCCTGTGGCGACCATAGATTCATGTCGGCTGGACTCCCCGGACGACCAAAGACCGAGGATCGCCGACCGATCCTCTGGTTTTCTGCCATTTGCATTTGATATAAAAAGGGATACAGAACTACAGTCGGGAGACCCTAATATGCCGGTTGAAGTCGCTCCTGCTCCTGCGGCCACCACGACGATGGAAATCACGGTCAGCAAAACCGAACTGCTTCGCGAACTGACGGCGACCCAAGGCGTCGTCGAGCGCAAGACCACCATCCCGATTCTCTCGAACTATCTCTTCGAAGCCACAGGCGACAAGTTGTATTTGACAGCCACCGACCTTGACCTCAGCCTTCGCACCTCGTGCGACGCGAAGGTGAAGAAGGAAGGCGCGTGCACGATTCCGGCGCGCAAGCTCTACGACTACGTCAGGCTGTTGCCCGACGCCGACATCACCATCAAGCTGCTCGAAAATCACTGGGTCAGCATTCGCTGCGGACGCTCGAATACGAAGATGGTCGGCATGGCGCGCTCGAACTTCCCCGGCCTGCCGGTGTTTCCGAGCGCTGGGGCGATCAAAATTTCCGCGCCTGTCCTGCGGTCGATGATCGCCAAGACCGGCTTTGCCATCGCCAACGAAGAGTCGCGCTACACGCTCAACGGCGCGCTGATGGTCCTGAAACCCGAATCGATCACCATGGTCGCCACCGACGGGCACCGCCTCGCGCACATTGAACGGACTGGCGAAAAGTTTGAAGGCGTCTCCGGCGAGATGAAAACGCTGGTCCCAAAGAAAGCGATGGACGAGCTCAAGTCCCTCCTCGATTCCGACATTGAATTCATCGAGTTCGCCAAAGACGAATCGACGCTCTTTTTCCGCGTTGGCCCGCGCCTGCTGACCTCGCGCCAGCTCACCGGCCAGTTCCCGAACTACGAAGCGGTTCTGCCTAAGGACATCACGAAGTCCATCGTGGTGGAAGGCGATGACCTAGGCGGCGCCATCTCGCGCGTGGCGCAGTTCGCCGACGAACGCTCCCGCGCCGTCCGCCTGCGTCTCGAGAAGGGCGAACTGAAGCTGTCCGCGTCGTCAACCGAAACCGGGGAGTCCGAAGACTCGCTTGAAGTCGCCTACAACGGCGACGCCATGGCCATCGGCTTCAACGCACAGTACCTGCTTGACTTCATCAAGGCGGTAGGCTCTGGCGAAGTCAAACTCGAACTGAAAGACGCGCAGTCCGCAGGCCAACTCCGTCCCGCCGAAAGCGAAGACTACAAGTACCGGTATATCGTGATGCCGATGCGGATCTGACGAGGCAACGGTCGCCTCGCTTTCCCAAGACATCTTGCCTGGCACTCAGAGCAAGTCGAAGCTCACCACCACCGAAGCCTTAATGGTCAATTCCCCAGGAGCAGTAGACGGGGCTTGCGAGCGCGATTCTTCTTTATAGGTATTCGCCATTAATCCCCCAACTGCCCCATAATACCCTTCGCTCTGCGGCAATTCTTCGACGGAATGAGTCTTGCCGATCTGGTTTCCCAGGGCCTTCGCAAGCGCCTCACCTTTCTCACGAGCCGCATGGGCAGCCTCTTCCCGCGCCTGGTCTTTATACTTCCTCAGCTCACTCGACTGGTATTCGATTCCCCCAATGCGGTTGGCGCCTGCCGTGATAACCGCATCCATCACGGCATCCAGCTTGGAAAGATCGCGAACAGTCACGGATAAGGACTGTTCCGCGGTGAAATTTGTAATGCGTAGACCCTTCCGATAATCGATCATCGGCTCCAGATACAGATAGGCGGTCTGGATGTCTTTTTCTTCGATATTCAGATCCTTGAGGGCGGCCAAAATCTTCCTCGACGTACTGGCCACCTCAGCCTTTGCATTTCTCGCTGTGGCACTCTGCCGCTCAACTCCGAGCAGAAGCATCGCTTTATCTGGAGTGACCTTTAGCTCCGCAGTTCCGGTCGTTTTGACGATCTTTGGCTCCTGACATCCTTCCTGCCCCTGGGCGATAAGAGAGGTAAAACACAATGCCAGCAATGCAACAACGGTCTTCATGGTTTTCCTCCGCGGACTGATTATAGGGAACGAGGTTCGAGATCGACCTTGCAGATTCTGGGATTGCCCGGTCCAACCGGCCCTTGACCCGCCTCCCGCCCTCCATTTACATTTAACGGCCATTCACAGGAGGCCTTATGTTATCTGGGTTCAAGCAGTTCATTCTTCGGGGTAATGTGGTGGATATGGCGGTTGGCGTGGTTATTGGCGCTGCTTTCGGAGGCGTCGTTGCTGCCCTCACCAAGGATCTGCTCACTCCTCTCATCGCAGCGCTCGTTGGCAAGCCAGACTTTTCTGCGATTACGTTTACGGTTAACGGCTCTGTGTTTCCGGTGGGCGACTTCATCAATGCCTGCGTATCATTCATTCTGATCGCCGGAGCTGTCTATTTCTTTGTGGTCACGCCGGTCAATGCGCTGGTATCTCGTATGCGCAAGGCTCCGGCGCCCGCCGATCCGACCACGAAGAAGTGCCCGGAATGCCTGAGCGAGATTCCGATCGACGCGCGGCGGTGCGCGCATTGCTCGCAGCCGGTGCTCGGCAAGGCCGCGTGAGCGGCGAGCGAGACCTCAGAAACGGGCTAGCCACGGGACGGGGTAAGCCCCATCTCCACCGTTCTGGCGGTTTTTGGCGCCTTCCTGTAAAATTGATCTTTCGGCATCAGCCTGGGAAGGAATCTCTAAGTCATGGCGAGAGTTTGTGATATCTGCGGCAAGGGGCCGCAGTTCGGCAATACCATCAGTCACGCCCACAACGTGAGCAAGCGGCGCTGGAATGTCAATCTGCGCCCGGTTCACGCCAAGGTCGGCGCGACCACCAAGCACATGCGCGTGTGCACCGCTTGCCTGCGTAGCGGCAAAGTCGTCAAGGCGTAATTAGTTGTGTAGCGCGGGCATTCCTACCCGCGTTTCGCGTTCACTACTGGGCGCTCACCAACTCCACGTCAAAGATCAGCGTAGCGTTCGGCGGAATCGCGCCGGGATACCCTTTTGGCCCGTAAGCTAGGTCCGGAGGGATGCGCAGCTGCCTCTTGCCGCCGACCTTCATCCCAGCCACGCCCTCATCCCATCCCTTGATGACCTGCCCGGCGCCGATCATGAACTCAAATGGACGCCCGGTTCCAACTGAGCTGTCGAACTTCTTTCCATCTGTCAGCCAGCCCGTATAGTCGACCTTCACCTTGTGTCCAGCTTGTGCGACAGCGCCGGTTCCAACCTTGATATCCCAATATTCGAGCCCGCTGGGAGTTTTGGTCGGGGCGCCAGTGACCTTGGTCGGCCCACCGGTTGCAGTCTTCTTGTCCGTCTGAGCGCTGACCGAAAGCATCAATCCCAGGATTGCGACAGCAATAACGATCGTTTTCATCAGTCCTCCGCGAAAATTTAGTGCGAATCCATGATAAGAGAATCCGGCGCCAACCTCCGTGACCCTCTGTGTACTCCGGGGTTGTCATCTTTTCTTGCCCTTGAACAGACCTCAAAGCATGGCGATAGCGTCGATCTCAATCAGGACGTCTTTGGGCAGCCGCGCCACTTCCACCGTAGACCGCGCCGGCGGTGCCTGCGTGAAATACCGCGCGTAGACCTCATTCATCGGGGCAAAGTCGCCCATATTCTTGAGAAACACTGTGCAGCGCACGACCTTCTCGAAGCCGCTTGCTGCCTCCTTCAAGATCGCCGCCAGGTTCTTCAGCACCCGGTCCGTCTGCGCCGCCACATCGCCCGTGATCACCTGCTGCGTCGCCGGATCGATCGCCACTTGCCCCGACGTGAAAAGAAATCCGCCTGCCCGAATTGCCTGCGAGTAGGGCCCAATCGCCTTCGGAGCGCCTTCTGTTGAAACCACTTCCCTTGTTGCCAATTGTGCCTCCACTCAGAACAACGAACTCTGCCGTCGATTTGGCGTGATGCCAAAATGCTCGTAGGCGAGTTGTGTCGCTACGCGCCCACGTGGCGTACGGTTCAAGAACCCGATCTGCATCAGGAACGGCTCGTAAATCTCCTCGATCGCATCCGGCTCTTCTGCCAGCACCGCGGCCAGCGTATTCACGCCCACCGGACCGCCCTGGTACTTCTCGATAATCGTGAGCAGGAGCTTCCTGTCGATCTCATCAAATCCGTGCTGATCAACCTCAAGCAGCGAAAGAGCCGCCTTGGCCGTTGCCTGATCGATCAAACCGGCCGCCCGCACCTCCGCATAATCCCGCACCCGCCGCAACAGCCGGTTTGCAATTCGCGGCGTTCCGCGCGAGCGGCCGGCAATTTCCTCCGCACCCGCTCGCTCAACCTTTACTCCCAGAATCTCCGCCGATCGCTCCACGATGATCCGTAGATCGTCGTTGGTATAGAACTCTAACCGCAGCAACAACCCAAACCGCGAGCGTAGCGGTGCCGAGAGCAATCCCGCCCGAGTCGTCGCTCCCACAAACGTAAACGGCCTCACATCCAGAGTGTGCGTGCGTGCGGATGGTCCCTGCCCGATCATGATGTCGAGTTTGTAGTCTTCGAGCGCAGAATAAAGAATCTCCTCCAGCGCCGGCTGCAGACGATGCACCTCGTCAATGAAGAGCACCTGCCGCTCGCGCAGGTTCGTAAGGATGGAGGTCAGCTCGCCTTTGATCTGTAGGGTGGGCCCGGACGTCTGCTGGAACGCGACGGCTAGCTCATTGGCAATGATGGTAGCAAGCGTAGTCTTGCCCAAGCCCGGCGGACCGTAGAGCAGCACATGGTCCAGCGCTTCGCCACGTGACTTCGCTGCCTGGATCGCAACATCCAGGTTCTCTTTGACCTTCGCCTGTCCGATGAACTCGGCTAGCCGTTGCGGCCGCAGTTTAAGTTCAAACGAGGAGTCGTCCTCGACCGCCGCCGCCGACACCAGCCGGTCCTTCGTGGGGAAATTGGGATTGTTCTTAGCGAGAGCCACTCAGCGAGATGTTAGCAGAATAGAGATTGTGGAGGCTCGCCCGCCCTTTCCGAAGCTGAAGGTGTCACGCTTGGAAATCGCGCACAAGAACAGGTGGGTCTAAACTACTGTCCAATCACTCCCAGCCGTACGCCCTTAAGCTTGCCGGCGTCAAACCAAGCGACCTTCTGCCCGAACCACGTTTTAGTGCCGCCAAGCTTGTATTTTTTTGCGGCCCCGGCAAAGTCGCGCCCGGCCAGCAGGTAAGCGACGGGTGTCTCCCCAAACTTACTGATTCGCTCAGAAATCCACCCGGCTCCCGACACCAGAATCACCGGCTCTCCCGGAAAATACGCCATCTTGCCCCAGTCTTTCTGATTCTCGGTGATAGGCTCCGCCCACCCATACGCCTTGCGGAAGAGCGCAATGGAAGAGTCCAGGTTGCTCACGCCAATAACAACATTCTCCACGCCGGAAACCGGAGCGCCTTGCACGCTCGCCGAATTCTGCACCCGCCATTGACGCGGTGTCTGGTCCTCGATGATGAATGGCAGTTCCGCTCCTGGCGTCGTCGAACCCACATCAGCCACCATCCATTCGATCGACATCCCGTCGGGCCGCTTGCGGCTGCCCTTCGCCGGTTCAGTCACCGCGATCCCAGCTTTCTTCAGCCGGTCGACCTCCTGCAGCAGAACATTTGTGCCGACAGCCCAGGCGCACGTATTGGCCTCGTCTGCCATGAACTTGGCCCAACCCGAACCGGCGGTCTCGCCCGCCTTCACGGGAGCAATCAATTCGATGTAGGTCCCGTCATCGAAGCCAACCGCGGCCATTTGGGTCACGCCGTTGCCATGCGGCCCACCAAAATCGGGAGCCAGTCCGGCGTCGGTAAAGACTTGCCGCAGAGTGTCTAAATTAGAGCCGCAGATCGAAGAGTGATCCAGTTCGAGAACCACATTTTTCGACGATTGTCCGAGGGCGAGGGCCGAGAGCACTAAGAATGCGAATGCTGCGCCGCAGAAGCAGGAAGCTACCGAGGAAGCCCGTTTCAACATGTCCGCCTCCAGCAACACACGATGGTACGCCAAGAACCCAAAATTAGAACACAAAAATGGCGGCCCGCAGGCCGCCATTTCATAAAAACCCTGCTGCCCTACTCTTCTTCTTCCTTCACATCTCCTCGCAGCGCCTTTGCCTTCTCAATGATCTTCTCCTGCAATTGCGCCGGGACGATGTCGTAGTGATGCATTTCCATGTTGAAGCTGCCGCGGCCCTGCGTCATCGAAGTGAGGTCCGCGCCGTAGCTCAGCATCTCCGCCATCGGTGCCTCGGCCTTCACGATCGTATTGCCGCTCTTGTTGTCCATGCCCTGAATGCGTCCGCGGCGGCTGTTCAGATCGCCCATGATCGTCCCTGCAAATTCATCCGGCACGGTGATTTCAACATTCATAATCGGCTCAAGCAACGTCGGTTTGGCCACCTCCATCGCCTTCTTGAACGCTATGCGCCCCGCCATCTGGAACGATAGGTCGTTCGAGTCGACATCGTGGTACGAGCCGTCATAGAGCACAACTTTGAAATCTACTACCGGGAAGCCGGCGAGATAACCGCGTGCGGCCGCGTCTTTGATTCCCTTCTCCACCGGCGGGATGAAGTTTTTCGGGATGGCTCCGCCGAAAATCTCGTTCGCAAATTCGAAATTTCCGCCTCGGGGTAATGGTTCCATCTTGATCTTGCAATCGCCGTACTGGCCGTGGCCGCCTGTTTGCTTCTTGTGACGGCCCTGCACATCGGCTTTGCCGCGAATCGTCTCACGATATGGCACTTTTGGCGCTTTCAGCACCACCTCAGCGTGGTACCGCTTCTTCATCTTCGAGACGACAACTTCGATGTGCTGCTGTCCCGTGCCCGCGATCAAAAATTCTTTCGTCTGCGGATCGCGAAAGAAGCGCAGCATCGGATCCTCCTCCATCAGCTTGTGGAGTCCGACGCCCAGTTTGTCTTCATCGGCGCGCGTCTTCGGCTCGATGGCAAACGTGATCGCGGGCTCGGGCAGTTTCACTCCCGGATATTGAATCGGTGAGGCCTTGTCGCCGAGCGTGTCCCCGGTCAGCGTCTCTTTTAGCTTCGCTACCGCGCCGATGTCCCCGGCATGAAGCTCGGGAATTGGAATCGACTGCTTCCCTTGCATGACCCAGATGTGCGCGAACTTCTCTGCAGTACTCCTGGTGAAATTCTGCAACGTAGCATCGTTCTTTAAAACACCGGAAAAAACCTTGAAATAAGAAATACGGCCGGCGAATGCGTCGGAAACCGTCTTGAACACAAACACCGAAGCCGGCTCCGCATCAGTGCCTCTTCGCTCCGCAGAGGCACCGTTGTTTCCGGGCTGCCCCGCAACCGCGTGGTGCTCGCTCGCCGCCGGCGTGTAGTCGACGATGAAATCCATCAACTCATCCACGCCTATGTTTCCCAGTCCCGAGGTAAACAAGACGGGAAAGATTTTGTCCTCGCGAATCGCCTCGTGGAGAGCTGGAACCAGGTGTTCTTCGGGAATCGTACCCTTCTCGAAAAATTCTTCCATCAACTCGTCTTTGCCCTCAGCCACGAGCTCTACGAGGGCTTCATGTGCGGTTTTCGCCGCATCGGCCAGATTCGCCGGGATCGGGCCTTCTTTGCCTTTGCCGCTGCCACCCATTTCGTAGGTATAAGCCTTCATGCGGACAAGGTCGACAATTCCGCTCAAATTCTTCTCACTGCCAATCGGAAGTTGCAGCGGCGTCACGGCGCGGCCAAACGCTTTCGTCAGCGATTCAAGCGTCCTCTCGGCATTGGCACGCTCGCGATCCATGCGGTTCACCACGATCATGCGCGGCAGATTGACTTCATCGCAGTAGGCCCAGACGCGCTCTGTCACGACCTCGACGCCGGCTACGCCATCGACAACGACGAGAGCCGCGTCGACCACGGGCAGCACCGTCTTCGCCTCGTGAACAAACATGTTGAAGCCAGGGGTATCCAGCAGATTGAGCTTTGTCTTTCCCCACTCCACGACCGCCAAACCGGTCGAAATCGACATCTTGCGGGCAATTTCTTCTTCGTCATAGTCGGTGGTCGCGGTGCCGTCGTCCACGTGCCCGAATCGCTGCGTGGCACCGCTCGTTTGGAGCATGGCTGACACGAGGGTTGTCTTGCCCGCATGGCCATGCCCGATCAGGGCAAGGTTGCGGAGATTGGCTCCTTCATAAACTTTCACGGGTCATTCCCTCCACGGTACGCGTAGGGCGGACATCACTGTCCGTCCAGCGGAGCGAAGCTCCGCAGTTTGCAGGCGGACCGCAAAATCCGAAAATGGAGTGATTCCGGCCAGGCCGTATCGAGTAGAAGAGAGCGGGCCAAACGCGGCATCGCCTGCGAAATTATCGATGCTAACACAGGGGTTTGGCCTGCCTCAAGGAAGGACAGCCCAATCGGTTCCGCCGAATCACACCCGCCTTCGCGGGAGTCACACTTCCCAGACCCGCCTCGGGTGTATCCTCCCCTGTTCCAATGCTGACCTCTTCAAAACATCGTTCATTTTGGCTCGAGCAATGTGCGGATGACGCACCGGACCAACCCCAGCTCCGGGGCTCGACTCGTGCAGATACCGCTATCCTTGGTGGAGGCTATGTCGGTCTCTGGACCGCTCTCCGTATCAAGGAAATGCAGCCGTCATGCGATGTCGTCGTTCTAGAGCAGGATATCTGTGGCGGGGGAGCCTCCGGACGCAATGGGGGGTTCGTGCTCTCCTGGTGGCCGAAACTATCGTCGCTAGCCAAGCTCTTTGGTCCGGAAGGAGCTGTCCGCATTGGCCGCAGTTCCGAATCGGCCATAGGCGAAATCGGCGCTTTCTGTGCACAGTACAACATTGACGCTGACTTTCGCCGCGGCGGCTGGCTTTGGACTGCTACAAGCAACGCCCAAATCGGTGCATGGGAAGGCGTCCTTCGCATCTGCGAGAAAATGAGCGTCGAGCCCTTCCGTCGCCTCGACCCCGCCGAAGTTGGGCGTCGCTCGGGATCTCCCGCCCATCGCGCTGGAGTCTTTGAGGCCAGCGCCTCCATCGTTCAGCCTGCTGCACTCGTCCGTGGAATGTGCCGCATCGCTCTCGAAAAGGGAGTGCGCATCTACGAGGCTACGCGCGCCCTGTCTTTCACGCGCAAGTCTCCCATCACGATTCGTACCGAGCATGGCTCGCTGGTTGCCGACAAACTCGTCATCGCCACCAACGGCTGGGCCGCCTCCATCCGGGAACTGAACCGTTCCATCGCCGTCATCTCCAGCGATATCGTCGTTACTGCGCCGATTCCCGAGCGACTTGAGCAAATCGGCTGGCATCGCGACCTCTCCATCACCGACATCCAAACTATGGTCGACTATTACCGCATCTCGCGCGATGGCCGCATTGCCTTCGGCAAGGGTGGGTGGACGATTGCGTACGGCGGCAACATCGGGGCAAATTTCGATCGCCACCCACGCCGCGCTGCCGAAGTCACCGCCGACCTCCGCCGTTACTACCCCATGCTCGGCGATGTTCCCGTGACTCATGACTGGTCCGGCCCAATTGATCGCACGCCCGACAGCCTGCCGCTCCTCGGCTATCTCAACGCGGAAAAAACCATCGCCTACGGAATCGGCTGGAGCGGCAATGGTGTTGGCCCCAGCGTCATAGGCGGGAAGATCCTGGCAAGTCTGGCGTTGGGACAAAACGATGAATGGTCGAACCATCCGCTTGTTGGCCGACCGCTGGGGAACTTCCCTATCGCGCCAATCCGCTACGTCGGTGCGCACATCGTCCGTACAGCGGTGGCTACAAAAGAGCGCGCAGAAATCCGGGACCGAAAGCCACCGTGGTGGTCTGTTCAACTGGCAAAGCTCGCACCCGCAGGCTTGGAAGACAAGAGCGAAGCCAGCGCCCGATAGCTGCCATCCCAGCCGAGGGTGGCAAACAACTTACGGACGGTCGTGGACTCTATTTTGCCTTCACAAATTCGGTGAGCGGGAGAGCCTCCACATTCTTCGCCAAGCACGAAATCCTAACTGTCATCGGTAGAATTTCATGGTACTAAAAAGATACCGGCATGAGGACCGAACGAAACAAATGAGACGCACCATGAAATACCCGCATTGAGTGCGGGATTTTCATAGCGCGAAAGTACGCCTACAAGCTCGCCGTCTTCTCGGCGATCAGCTTAGCAATTCTGTCGACGAACTCCGCCGCGGCCACGTCCTCGGTCTTCTCTTTCCCACGCGTCCGGACGTTCACCTTTCCTGCCTCGGCCTCTTTATCTCCGACCACCAGCAGGAATGGGACCTTCTGCAGCGCATGTTCGCGAATCTTCGCATTCATTTTCTCGTTGCGGCCATCGACCTCGACTCGCACGCCCGCCGCCCGCAGCGACGCAGCAACTTTCTCCGCGTACTCCACGTGGCGCTCGGCAATTGGAATCATTACCGTCTGCACCGGCGCGAGCCACACCGGAAATGCCCCCGCATAGTGCTCGATCAGCACGCCGAAGAAGCGCTCGACGGAGCCATACAGCGCGCGATGCACCATCACCGGCTGCTTGCGCGTGCCATCCTCGGCAACATATTCCAGATCAAACCGCTGCGGCAGATTAAAGTCGAACTGCACCGTCGAAAGCTGCCACAAGCGGCCAATGGCATCCACTAACTTGATGTCAATCTTCGGCCCATAAAACGCCGCCTCGCCGGGAATCGTCTTGTACTCAATGTTGAGTTCTTTCAAAACTTTTTCCAGCGAGTGCGTAGCACGGTTCCACTGCTCTTCGCTGCCGACAAAATTTTTTCTGTCGTTCGGATCCCATGTCGAGAGCTCGGTCTGAAATTTGTCGAACCCAAAGTCCCGCAGCACATCGCGCGCGAATTCCACGCAATCGGCAATTTCTTTCTCGATCTGCTCCGGCGTGCAGAAAATATGCGCGTCGTCTTGCGTAAAGCCGCGCACCCGCAACAGCCCGTGCATCACACCCGACCGCTCGTAGCGATACACAGTGCCCAACTCGCCCAACCGCACCGGCAAATCGCGATACGAGCGCAGCGCGTCCTTATAGATCAGAATGTGCCCCGGGCAGTTCATCGGCTTCAGCCGGTACTCGGCGTCGTCAAGCTCCATCGCGTCAAACATGTTCTGCGCGTAATAGCCCTCGTGCCCCGAGGTCTGCCACAACTGTTTGCGCATTACGTGCGGCGTGTAGACGAGCGCATACCCGCGCTTCACGTATTGCTCGCGCATCCAGTCTTCCATCTGCTTGCGGATGATCCCGCCCTTCGGATGCCAGAAGATGAGCCCGGGCCCGGCCAACTCCTGAATCGAAAATAAGTCCAGCTGCTTGCCGAGCACACGATGGTCGCGTTTCTTCGCCTCTTCAATCGAATTGAGGTAAGCGTCCAGTTCCTTCTTCGAGTAAAACGACGTCCCATAAATCCGTTGCAACTGCGGATTCTTCTCATCCCCCAGCCAGTACGCGCCAGCAATATTCAGCAGCTTGAACGCCTTGATCTTCCCGGTCGAAGGGATATGCGGCCCGCGGCAGAAATCGAGAAACTTGCCCGTCTTGTAGATCGAGATCTTTTCATCGGGCTTGGTGAACTGCTCGATGAAGTGACACTTCATGAAGTCGCCTTCGCCCTTGAAGCGCTGCAATCCCTCGGTCCGCTCCACAAACTCGCGCGCGTAAGGCAAATCCTGCAGCACGAGCTCCTGCATTTTCTTCTCGATCTTCTCCAGGTCCTCTGGCGTGAACGGAGTCGGACGATAAAAGTCGTAGAAGAACCCATTTTCCGTCGCAGGACCATGGCCAAGCTTCGTCTCCGGAAACAGCTCGAGCACAGCCGCCGCCATCAAGTGCGCCGACGAGTGCCGGAACACTTCCAGCGACTCCGGATCTTTTTCGGTCAGGATGCGTAGGTCGGTATCTTTTTCCAGGGGCCGCGTTAAATCGATCAGATTGCCATTCGTCTTCGCGGCGAGCGCCGCATCCGCCAGCCGGGGACTAATCGACTTCGCTACATCGAGCGCAGTCGTTCCCTTCGCCACTTCTTTGACACTTCCATCGGGGAACTTCACATGAATGCTGTCTGCCATGAGTAAGCCTTTGAAAAGGGGTAATTTTTAAGTTTAAGAGACAGCTGATGGAGGGTCAAACGTTCGAGGGGGTGAGAACAGGACTGCAATTCAAATACTGGTGGATCCCGCACCTCACTCCTACGGCTTCCCTTCCTGAAACAGCACCACATCCGAGTCCGTATGTCCCCGCAGGACGCCGAGGCTCTTGCCATCCGGCGACCACTCGAAAGAGAGGATCTGCTCCGATCCAAACTTAGTGATCGGGCGCGGCGCCGACCCGTCAAGGGCCTGCAGCCACAGGTTGTCAATTCCGCCTCCGCGCACGGGATAAGCCACCGATTTGCCGTCAGGGGTAAATTGCGGGCCAAGCGCAATCGCGGGATTGGGGTCGATCAAGCGCGGCGCCGCCAGCGTTTCGAGATTCAGCAGACCGATCTTCGGTGCGCCAACCTGCGAGCCGACGTTAACCAGTTCAATCAAATACGTGAGCGTCTTGCCGTCCGGTGAAACGCCCATGCCCCGCCCGGTGTGGAACCCGCCGGCAACGGCCGTAGCCGTGAGCGGCTCAGCCTTGGAGAAATCGCCGGGCGTTCCGTCCACCGGCACGCGCCAGATGTTATGCACGTCGTGGAAGAAGTACACCCAATTGCCCGCGCAAACCATTTTCTGTTGCCAGCCGTCGTTGTCGCCATTCGTCAATTGTCTGAGATTAGCCCCGTCTGCGTCGGCCCGCCAGACAGTCCCCGAATTCGTGCCCCCGTGGAACCACCATTGGAAGGCCAGGTACCGCTCGCCGCATCGCGAGACGGCAAAAACAGCGGCCGCCGGATCGCTGAACAGCACCGTCGGCGACTTGCCATGAATGTCGGTCCGCAGCACGCGCGAAAAATCGGACGTCAGCAGATTCCCGTCGGCGGTCCAGTTGAAATTGTTGATAGTTTCTCCCTCCACAACAATGGGAGTCGCATTTGCGGAATTCCCATCCGCCGCCATCAGCGACAGATCACTGACCGGCTTCTGCTGCACCGTGGCCAGCGTCTTTCCGTCGCCTGAAAGCGCAACCGCCGAGTAACTGTTTGTATCGCGTGAAATGGCACGTATCTCGCCATCGGAAATCGAGAAGAAGCCGATCTGAGCCCGCGACAAAGTCGCGCCCTTCTGCCGGTACGTCACGAACAAGCCGTCGCCATCTTTTGCCCATTGCATCGTCTCGACGAACTTATCCGCCAAGTTGAGGGTCCGGACCTTCCCGCTCTCGATGTCGAACAGGCTGATCGAGCCGAACTGGCCCGTCACATGGTCGGGATAGGCAAGCTGTTTGCCATCCGGCGACCACACCACCCACCGCGGCAAATAGTCGAGGGTAAAGGTGTGCAGACTCTTCTCGTCGCTGCCGTCGATTTTCGCGCTCAGAATATGCCACTTCCCCGGCTCCGGATCGTTCGCGCGAAAGTAAGCCACGCGCGTGCCATCCGGCGAAAATGTCATCGCGCTGTCGACGTCGCGCGCTACCACTTGCGGCGTTCCTCCCAGAACCGGCGCGCGATAGATATTAAAGTCGCTGTTGATCGCGTTCTCCGACTTGCGGAAGTAAACATAATTTCCGTCCGGGGAGAAAGCCACGTTCACGATCGCCGTCGAAGGCGGCACAATCTGCGTGTCGCTGCCAGTCGCAATATTGCGCAGCCACAAGCTATTCATTCCCTTGTCGTCGATAACCGTCAGCAGGTACTTCCCGTCCGACGAGATCGCCGTCACCACGGCCTTGTGTGAATTCGTAACCTGCGAGATGGCAAAAATCTGGAAGGGAGTTGCCGCAGCCCGGTGCAGCAGCGAGTAAATGCCAAATCCCGCCGCTGCCAGCACAACGAGCACAGCCGCTGCAATTCCAATCGCTCCAAACTTATGTTGCTTCGCCGCGGCAACCACCGCCGAACCGCTGCCATGACCGGCATGGACCCCGCTCACGCTCGTAGCTTGCGTTACTCCACTTGCCGACAGGGGAGCCGGCGTGGCACCCGAACTCGCCTGCGCATCCGGAGTCGCGCCACTGCTGACCGCACCGCGGCTCGTGTCCGTCTCCCGCTTCAGCCGCTTGAGGTCGGCGCGTATGTCGCCCGCGTGCTGGTAGCGCAGGTCGCGATCTTTTTCTAGGGCCTTGTTGATGATGCGTTCGAGCTCTGCCGGCACATCGGGATTAATTCGTGCCGCGGGGGCAGGCGAGCGGTCCAGAATCTCGCGCTGAATCACCCCCGAACTCTCGCCGCGAAACGGCAACAGGCCCGTGGCTATCTCATACAGCACGGCTCCGAAGGAAAACAGATCGGTCCGCGCATCCAATTCCTTCGCCCGTACTTGCTCCGGTGACATATAAGCCACCGTGCCCAGCGCCATGCCTGGGCTGGTCAAATGCTGCTCGATCGTTCCCGTCTGCGTCGCATCAAGCGGAGCTCTCCCGCGCGTCGTCCCCACTTTTGCTAACCCGAAATCAAGAATCTTTGCGTGCCCGCGCTTCGTGACAAAGATGTTCGCCGGCTTTATATCGCGATGCACAATGCCCTCGGTGTGCGCGGCGTCGAGCGCGTCGGCAATCTCGATGCCCAGCGAGAGCGACTGCTCCATCTCCAAGGGCCGGCCCGAGACCAGATGCTTCAGCGTCATCCCATCCAGAAATTCCATGGCGATGAAGGCGTTGCCCTGGTGTTCGCCAATGTCGTAGATCGTGCAGATGTTCGGATGGTTCAACGCAGAAGCCGCCTGCGCCTCGCGCTGAAATCGCGCCAGCGCCTGCGCGTCCCGCGAAACATCTTCAGGAAGGAACTTCAAAGCGACGAAACGGTGAAGGCGTGTGTCCTCAGCCTTGTACACGACACCCATGCCCCCGCCGCCGAGCTTCTCAACAATGTGATAATGCGATACCGTTTCCCCAATCATTGAGAGCAAATGTTAGGGGTGGAAGGTCGGCAAGTCAATTGTCGTTCAACGAATTCACTTGGACCGTCAGCCCATGCTGACGACTTCCCATCAACCGCGTCTTCTTGGACCTAGAATTGCCGCTGTCACCGCACCAGTCAGTCCGCCCAGCAATGCTCCCGCAATCATTACGAAGATCAAAGCTACTACCAGGCCCGCGGGCGTAAAACCGATCCGTATGCCGGCCTGAATCCCGGGATCGCTTGTGTCCACTCCCAGCGTCTGCCAGGTCTTTATCAGATTGTTGACTACTTCCTGCTGGCTGTGCGTGACAAAAATCCTCAACATTTCCAAGAGGTAATCTATGCCGAACGAGACCGCTCCAGCCTGAGCCCCGAGTTTGAGTCCCAGCCATGCGCCTGAGACACGTATCTTTGCTCGCCGGTAAGACAACACAGCGAACATTCCTGCCAGGAGCACACCAATGATCGGGATAATCATCCCGATTACGGCGCCGAGCAGTCCCCCTTTGAGTGCCGCGCGCATTCCGGCTTTCGGATCATTAAGGCCCGATCGCTGTTCCGGAGAATGATAGGAATCTGCCGCCAAGGAAACTGCAATCGACTCCGTAGGGCCGGAGTGCTCATCTGAGACCGGTAATTCCGGCGCTTCTGCTATCTGCACATGAATCTGCGGAGCCCGGCACTGCGGACAGAATGCCCGCCCGTCTTCCACCGCCGCTCCACACTTTTCGCAAGGATGGTCCACTGTCAGAAACTAACGCACAAACAGACTGCGCATCAACCTTCGTGCGCCTTCGTGTCCTTGGTGGTGGAATGAATTTCGCTGAACATCAGAATCGCGACATCTGAGCTTGTTCCATCCCAAGCAGAGGGAAAACCCATCCTAAACGTTGCGCTTTGGGCGATCACCTATGACCCTATGATCAGACGACCCGACGCTTCAAATCGTGTCGTCCTTCCCCGTATGCATCCGCACATACACCAGGGCAAACCGCGTTCCCTTGCCGTTCGGCTTCACCGCAACAATATGCTGGTTCCCTTCCGTCCCGACTTTCAGTTCGACGCCATCGCCGGAAGACGTATCGCAGGTCACGGGCTTTTGCAGGTCATCGTCCTTGTGGCCGTTAATGCGGCCTCCACTGGTGTAGGCGCCGCGGCACTCGAGCGGCTTGCCGTACTTTCCGAGTTCCTTGTCGTAGTACGCCTTGATCCTGTCCGGACCGTCGTCCGACAAGAATTCCGCCGCTACCACCTTTAGCTTGAATCCTGGCAGGTCAAGGTTCACATTCGCGCTCTTCTCGTCGCTGCTGTCATCTTTCGGAGCCGGCTTCGCCCCCGGATACACGCTCAACCCGGCATCGTGAATATCCGCCGCGGCGCTGACGTGCAAATCGCCAATCGGCGATTGAATGTCCACGCGCTTCGACCCATCCTTCTCGCCCTTTTTATCGACATTGATGCTGCACGCCGGCAGCGCACATAGCGTGACGATCAGCGCCGCCAGCCATGAAGCCGCACCGCTCTTCAAAGAACTTTTCCCAAGCCCATTAATTCTGAACATGTCCCGAACCTCCTGAGGCCGTGCGTGCCGCGCGTTCCAGGCCGCCACCACGGCTTGCTATGCCGGGAATCGCAACCGGCAGATGACCGCCAATTCGAGTCTCTTCAAAAATTGCCTTGGCCGCCGCTGTCTCCGAAACCGTCGCATTCGAAAACGCACAAACATAATTCTGGATTGCCGGGAAATCTGAGATCAAATACGGATTTCCCATCGCCAATACCACTGTACGCCCGGCAGCCTCTCCTAAGACCGCATTCAGCAATCCCGCGCTCGCGTCGTCCATCGAAACGGTGTTCTTCAGTCCCGAGCCTGACTGAATCGCCTTGCCCGCAGTGGGGATCGCATAAACCGCCGCGACCACACGTTCCGCCGTCTGCACCGCCGACGTCACCGCCGATATCATTCCCGGCGCCGACCTCGGATCGACATAAATAATGTGCGCATCCGGCACACGTGCCAATATCTCGCGCGCCAGCACGCGCCCCGACTCGGTCCGCATATCGTCCGAAAAAATCACCGCAACAAGACGATTGTGCACCTCTGTCACTGACTGATACGGAAGTGGCGCCGGCTTTGTTCCAGCACCCGGCGAAGCAGCCAAATTCGCCAAGCCCGCCAGTGGCAGCACCTGCCCGTTGTCCCTCAGCAGCGTGATCGCCTCTTCGGCAATCCGTTCGCCGGCAGCAAGGTTTTCCGGGGCGCCGACCTCCTGCGCCAGCCGATCCAGATCCACCAGACGGCTCTTGTGCAATCCCAGAGCCGCCTTCAGTTCCAGAATCCTCAACACCGACTCATCCAGCCGCGCGCGCGAAATCTCGCCGCTCTTCACCGCCGCCACCATGTCCCGATAACTCGCATCCAGATCCGCAGGGATGAGCAGCAAGTCATTGCCGGCCTTGAACGCTTCCACCGCCGCCCGGCCCACATCGCTCGCATACATTCGCGTCAAGCCCGCCATGTCGAGCGCGTCCGTGACCACGATGCCCTTGAATCCCATTTGTTCTTTAAGCAGCCCGGTCACGACTGCCTTCGAAGTCGTCGCCACACGATTCGGTTCCGGATCGAGCGCCGGGACGGTAATATGCGCCACCATCACTGCGTCCACGCCCGCCGCAATCGCACGCTTGAACGGCGGCAGTTCCACGGAATCCAACCGCGTCCGGTCGCCCGTCACCTGTGCCACGCCCAGGTGCGAATCCGTCGCCGTATCGCCGTGCCCGGGAAAATGCTTGGCGGTAGTCAGCATCGCGCCCTCGTGCGCGCCCTTGATATATGCCGCCACGTAATCGCTGACCAGCGCCGCATCTCCCCCATACGACCGCGTATTAATGATCGGATTTGCCGGATTCGAATTCACATCCGCGTCGGGAAAGAAATTCCAGTGCACGCCGATCGCACGCGATTCCAGTGCCGTAATTCGGCCCGCTTCCTCGGCATTCTCCGGCTTCCCGGTCGCGCCGAACGCCATCGCGTGCGGAAAGACGGTCGTCCCGTATAGCCGCATCGAAACGCCCCGCTCAAAATCCGCAGCAAAAATCAGCGGCAGCTTTGAGGTTTTCTGCAGCCGGTTTAGCAGTTCCGCCGCCTCGTAAGGCTGGCTCTTGAAAAGCACCGGCCCGTCAGTGGGCACAGTCATGCCCAGCGAACCGATGTGATACTTGCGAACCTTGTCGCGCAGATCGATCCACACCGGATCTCCCTCATTCATAAACTGCACCTTCGCCCAGATCATGAAAAGCTGCCCGACCTTCTCCTCAGTCGTCATCCGCCGCAAAGTACCCTTAGCCCACTTGCGGCCGGCCGCGTCGAGATGAATCGGCGCCGGCGAATGCGACCTGCCTGCGTCTCGGCTTTTGCGAGATCCAGCGAGACCGCCGGCATCGTCGGCCGATCCCCCGGCCGCGGAGAAAATGAAGATCAGGATGGAAGCAACCAGGAAGCTACGCCGCAACATGGCGAACAAACGATACCAAATCCAGCCCTGTGCAACACAACGAATGAAGACTGTCCTATACCCAGGCTGTCATCCTGAGCGGAGCAGCGGCTTCACAAAGTGAAGCCGCTGCGGAGTCGAAGGACCCCGCAGAAGCAGGCAGAGCAAACTGGCCCCGCAAGGAGTTCTACCCGTACATTGCCGGCGCGGTTCTGCGAGCGGAGGAAATTGTGAACCGCAACAACAGTCCAGAACGGATTGCAAAACTCTCGACAAAGGGGAGCATTCCCAAGAAAAACAGAAGCCCATGGCGTAGCCATGGGCAACAAACGATAGAAGTGACAACCTCTACTTCACCGTCTTCAAATAAGCCACCACCGCCTTCGCATCCCCCTCATTCATGCGAAACGGCATCATCGGGAAATGCAGTGTCTTCCCGTTCGTCCAAATACCCGTCGTCAGCAGCTTCACCATATCCGCATCGCTCGCCGGAGGATTTCCCCCAATCCGCGGAGCGATCATCGGCCACCCCATAGCGCCGGCGTTCGCCGGAGCCCACGGCACGGGCGCACCCTGCAACCACCTGCTGCGATCAAGATTGCCTTCGCTGTCGCGCGGCGTGTGGCATTGCCCGCACATCGCCACCCCTTCCACTAAATACTTGCCACGCGCTAGGTCACCGCCAGCTACAGGCTTGCCTTTCTCCGCAGCCTCCTTCTTGGCCTGCGCGTGAGCCGAATACAACCCGGTGGACGCAAAGATCAATGCAAACGAGAGCACGAAAATCGCAGACTTCGAGGGCGAAAAGTAGTGTCGGATCATTTATTCATCATTCGGTCTGACGAACTCTTGTGTCAAGTGGATTTCGACTCCCGCGCAGACTCGACAGCACTGATCGCCTCACGTTGCAGCTCCGCCTCATCGCCAAATCCCGCAAGCCACCGCACGTCCGGCTCCCGCCGGAACCATGTCATCTGCCGCTTGGCATAGTTGCGATGCCCCTGCTGCGCCGCCCGCACAGCCGCGTCACGATCCAGTGCGCCGCGCAGAAACTGCACCGCCTGCTTATACCCAAGTGACGAGATCGGCCGCGCTCCAGACCCGTACTTCGCCAGCAACGATTTCGTCTCCTCGATCAATCCATCCTCAAACATCTTTTCGGCCCGCCAATTGATGCGCTCATACAGTGCGTCGCGGTCGGGATTCAATCCCAGCCGCAGAATACGAAATCCAGTCAGCGGCTCGCGACCTTCCCGCCACAACTCAGTCATCGGTCGCCGCGACGCGAGACATACTTCGACGGCGCGGATCACCTTGGGAACATCGTTGGCATGAATCTTTTCGGCAGCGGTCTTATCCAGCCGCCGCAAAATCCGGTGCACATACTCGGTTCCCTTTGATGCCGCGCGATCCCGCAACCGCTCGCGCAAGGCCTCCGACCGCTGTGGCCCGGCAAATAATCCCAGTAGCGTCGCCCGCAGATACAGCCCCGTTCCACCGCTTACAATCGGCACTCGCCCGCGTGATGTGATTTCGCACACCGCCTGCCGTGCCAGGCGAGCATATTCTCCCGCGGTTACATCGCTGAGAGGGTCGGCGAAATCAAGAAGATGATGGGGAACTTCCGAGCGCTCGGGCCGCGTCGGCTTCGCCGTGCCGATCTCGAAATCGCGATACATCGCGACTGAATCGCAGTTGACGATCTCGCCGTTGAATCGGCGCGCCAGCGCCAACGCGAGCGCCGTTTTGCCGCTCGCCGTAGGGCCAAGCACAACCACCAGCAGCGGCAGGACAGACTCCGTCAGCGCGCGCTCCAGTGGATGTACTGCCAGTAGCGGACCAACTCAAGAATCAGCAGCAGCACCGCAATCACCAGCAGCCCGCTGGCCTCAGCCGCATACTGCGTATGACGGTGTCGATGCTTTTCCTCAACCACGTTCTTGGCAGGCGCAGGTGCGTTCACGCGCACATTGTAGCCCGATCACATATCTCATGGAAGTAGACTGACGGTGCCCCATTCAAGCCCGGTTTTGGCTTGAGTGGGGCAGTTCGCCCGCTCCTCGCGCAGAGCAGGGAAATCCAACTGAAAAGCCCTCGCTTCCCCGCCTGTTAAAATCGTACTGTCCTCATGGAAGAGTCCTTAATCCGTAATTTCGCGATCATCGCGCATATCGATCACGGCAAGTCCACGCTCGCCGACCGCCTGCTCGAACTCACTGGAGCCCTCGCCCAGCGAGAGATGCAGGAGCAGGTCCTCGACGCCATGGACCTCGAGCGCGAGCGTGGCATCACCATCAAGGCCCATGCCGTCCGCATGATGTACAACGCCCACAACGGCAGGACGTATCAGCTCAACCTCATCGACACTCCGGGCCACGTCGACTTTTCCTACGAAGTATCCCGCTCCCTCGCCGCCTGCGAAGGCGCGCTGCTCGTCGTCGATGCCTCGCAAGGCGTCGAAGCTCAAACGCTCGCCAACTCCTATCTCGCCATCAACCACGGCCTCGAAATCATTCCCGTCATCAACAAAATCGATCTGCAAAGCGCCGACATCCCGCGCACCAAAGAAATGATCGAGAGCGCAGTCGGCCTCGACGCCACCGACGCCCTCCTCATCAGTGCGAAAACCGGCCAGGGCGTGCCCGAAGTCCTCGAAGCTATCGTCAAGCGTATTCATCCGCCTAAAGGCAAAGCCGAGCGCCCGCTGCAAGCCCTGCTCTTCGACTCCTGGTTCGACCCCTACCGCGGCGTCGTCGTCCTTGCCCGCGTCTTCGAGGGCACGTTGAAGGTCGGCCAAAAAATCCGTCTTTGGTCGAATGGCCGCGTCTTCCAGGTAGAAACGCTCGGCACGCTCACGCCCAAGCCCGTGCCCGTCGATCAACTCGAAGCGGGCGAAGTCGGCTTCATCATCGCCAACATCAAGAACGTCGCCGACACCAAGATCGGCGACACCATCACCGACGACGAGCGTCCCGCCATCGAACCGCTCCCCGGCTTCGAAGACATCAAGCCGATGGTCTTCGCCGGCCTCTACACAGTCGACGCGCACGAGCACACACAACTGCGCGAAGCCCTCGAAAAACTGCGCCTCAACGATTCGTCTTTCTTCTTCGAGCCCGAGAGCTCCGCCGCACTCGGCTTCGGCTTCCGCTGTGGCTTCCTCGGCCTCCTGCACATGGAGATCATTCAGGAGCGCCTCGAACGCGAATATGGCCTCGACCTCATCACCACAGCCCCCGGCGTCCGCTACATCGTTCACAAGACAGACGGCGAAATCATCGAGGTCGACAACCCATCGCGCTGGCCGGATACAAGCGAGATCGCGAAAGTCGAGGAGCCGGTCATCCTCGCCGTCATCCTGACCAACGAAGAGTTCGTCGGCGGCATCCTGAAGTTAGTTGAAGAAAAGCGCGGCAAGCAAAAAAGCTTCGAATACGTCAGCGCCTCGCGCGTCATGTTGCAGTACGAGTTGCCGCTGAACGAGATCGTCCTCGACTTCTACGACCGCCTCAAGTCCGTCTCGCGCGGCTATGCCTCGCTCGACTACCATCTCTCTGGCACATGGGAATCGCCCATGGCCAAGCTCGACATCATGGTCGCCGGCGAGCCAGTCGACGCGCTCTCCACCATAATTCATCGCGACTTCGCCTACGAGAGAGGCCGCGCCCTCGCGACAAAAATGAAAGAGCTAATCCCGCGTCAGATGTTCGAAGTCGCCATCCAGGCCGCCATCGGCGCGAAGATCATCGCCCGCGAAACCGTCCCCGCCATGCGCAAGAACGTCCTCGCCAAGTGCTACGGCGGCGACATCACGCGCAAACGCAAATTGTTAGAGAAGCAAAAGGAAGGCAAGAAACGCATGAAGCGTATCGGCCGCGTCGATATCCCGCAGGAAGCTTTCCTCGCCGTGCTCAAGGTAGGAGAAAGCAGCAGCTAGCCTCAACTCCGCTGATTCACGCAGAAAAGCGCGGATCGCGAAGCCCCTTCCTCCCGTCCACAGAAGAAGAAAGAAGCAGCCCGATCCGCGCAAATCCGCGGGAAAGAAGTTAGTTCTTACTGCGCCCCGAACAAGTCCGACATCGCCGCCGTGCTGCTGTCGCAGGCGTGATTCAGGCAAGGCAGCCCGAACCCTCCCTCCAGCGACCGCAATAGCGAAAAGCTAAGATAAAACTGGTTGCTCTGGATCCCGTGGAAGCCGTAATTCGTATCCACCACGGTGACCACCTGATTGATGATCGGCTGAACCGCATAATCGTTCTCATCCCACGTCAGCACGATCGCATTGTTGCCCTGGTTCCACACCGGCGAACTGTGAATCGCGTTCACGATCTTCTGCACCACCTGATCGCCCAGAATGATCAGCGCCGGGTTCAGCCCCGACTGCTTGCCATCATCGTTGGGATCATAGTTGCAGAACGCCGTCCCGTTGCCGCGTCCGTGCTGGTCGTTGCACTGGTTCGGCACGATGAACGAGAAGTTCGGGACGTTGCCGCTGGCGAGATCGGCCCAAAGTCCGCCCGCTCCTTCCACTTCGGCCATCTGCGCGTAGCTGACCAGCGGGTTGGTTCCCTGCTGCACGGTGCGGAAATACGCGAACGGATTATGCTTCACCGCGTACAGCTGCACGATGTCCGAGTTCGTCAGCGGCGGATTGAGAATCGGCTTGATCTTGGTGAAATCGGTGAGATTGGTGAAATTGCCGTCGCTGTAGTTGATTTTGTCGGGCCCCGTCGTCGGCAGGTTTTCCTGGTAGGTCTTCCACGTCAGACCAGCCGTAGCCAGCTGGTCGGCAATCGTAATGGCAAGCGTCGTTGAAACCGCCGGGAACGACATCTTGCCGTCGATGTTGACCTCGCAGGGCGGTCCGGTCACTTCGTTCGAGCAGTCAAGCGCCGGTGTAGCGGCGTCCGTTCCCGAACCATGAATCGGGCAGATGTTCGGGCTAGGCGGATTGTCGGTGTTCGGAACTCCGGTTTCGAGGTTGGTCTGGCAGGTGTGATTGTGCCAGTCGGGCGGGTTGTCGCTCAGCACGCCGAAGTTCGACCCTCCGACTACCTCCAGATAATTGGTCAGGCTCGGATGCGCGACAGCGAAATAGTTCGTAGCCAGATTGTTCGCCTTGGCGTAGCTGTTGATGAACTTCGCATTAGGATTGTTGAGAATTTCCTTGTAGCCATGGTTCTCCATCATGATGACGAACACATGGTCCAGATGAGGAATCCCAGTAGGAACAGGTCCCTGCTGCGCAAACGCGGGCGCCGTGATGGCAATCAATAGCCCGAGGAGCAAGCTTACTTTTTTCATATTTTGATCTCCTGGTGAATTTGAAAGGAACGATCTTGGAAGCAACGGCCTTGCAAGCCGCCCTGACAGAGGTATCCGTCGCCCCCACAACCGTCGTTCCGGTCTTTGTGAACGCTACGTTAGGGCCGGATTGTTACAACCTGCTAACAGGCAAGTTAAGGTTTCGTAAATTCGGCAGGTTAGGCTGCGCAGATCGGATATCAAGCCCCAAAGCTACCCATTGTTAGCGTTCGGCATCCTACGCGATTGACACTTCACTCAGGATTCTTGTTTCGGGCTGCGGCTCCGCCGAGCTGTGTTGCCCCGTGCACCCTGTGGTTTACGATCTTTGCCAGCGAGATAGTGAGAAAAGCTTGGATCATTCAAAATCAAGAAGAACCTTCCTCCAAAACGCCACGCTAGCCGGCGCGGCTGCTCTCCTGCCCAATGCGGTTGTCTCGCGCGCCACGGCCTCGCTCATGGGACAAGTCGAGTCGGTCAAACCCGACCACACCCTCCGCATCGCCGCCTCGCCCATCGAGATCGCCCACAACAAGATCATCTCGACCACCACCTACAACGGCCAGTTTCCCGGCCCGCTGCTGCGTTTCAAAGAAGGCGTGCCCGTCACCGTGGACATCTTCAATGACACCGATACGCCCGAGCAGTTCCACTGGCACGGCCAGCGCGTTCCTGTTGATGTCGACGGCGCCGCCGAAGAAGGCACGCCATTCATCCCCGCGCGCGGCCAGCGACGCATCGTCTTCACGCCCGGTCCTGCAGGATTTCGCTTCTATCACACGCATAACCGCGCCGGCGCGAATCTCGCCGCTGGACAGTACAGCGGCCAGGTCGGCCCCGTCTATATCGAGCCACGCGAAAACCCTGGCAATTACGATCGCGAAATCTTCCTCACGCTCAAGGAGTTCGAGCCCACCTTCAGTCGCGGCGGAGACATGGCGCAGGATTTCCTCCCCCCCGTCGTCGTCAAGGAACTGGAAGATTCCGGCGAGCGCGCCATGAAGCAGTCGCTCGCCAAGGGCATGCCGCACGGATACGAAGTCAGCTACTCCTCTTTCACCATCAACGGCCGCATGCTCGGGCATGGTGAACCGATCCGGGTGAAACAAGGCGACCGCGTCCTCTTTCACATCCTGAATGGCAGCGCGACAGAAATTCGCAGCCTCGCCCTGCCCGGCCACACCTTTCGCGTTATCGCGCTCGACGGCAACCCAGTCCCAAATCCCGCGAATGTTCCAATTCTCTGGCTCGGCACCGCTGAACGCATCTCCGCCATCGTCGACATGAAACATCCCGGCGTATGGATTCTCGGCGACCTCGATAATGACGATCGACGCCACGGCATGGGAATCGTCGTCGAGTACGGAGGACAAAAAGGCAAGGGTGGATGGGTCAAACCGCTCAGCACCCACTGGGATTATCTCCGCTTCGGCAGAGCGCCTTCGGCCTCCGTTTTGCAGAGGGAATCTCTGCCGCCAGACCAGATCTTCGACATGAGATTCGAGAAGGACAACGCCGCAGAGGAAGGTTTCAATCGCTGGACGATCAATGGTATTGCTTATCCAATGACCAGCGCTTCAGCCCCCGCGTCCCTTCATCTCAAACCAGGCAAGCTCTATCGCCTCCGCATGCGCAACGCCAGCGACGACATTCACCCCATCCATCTTCATCGTCACAGTTTCGAACTCACAAAGTTGGCAGGAAAGTTAACCTCCGGGATCATGAAAGACGTGGTCATGCTCGGCGGCTACCAGGAAGCAGAGATCGAGTTTGTAGCCGACAATCCCGGCCTGACGCTGTTCCACTGTCATCAGCAGCTGCACATGGATTTCGGCTTTATGACTCTATTCGACTACCGATGATCGTATTTCCCTCGGGCGCAGAGGCGGAGGAAAAGCAGGAAAACCGTATCGATTCGTCTAGTACTGTCTTCGCGGTATGTGCAAATCTCCCAATTTGTGACGAAAGTACTGGTTGAACGGGCCGTTGTTGTGATATGCAACCCCAACGGTTAACCAACTTAGAAATATGGTTTTAGAGGTAGTTCGGCGGGGTCGAAAGGTACCGACCAAGCGGTAGGTCAGCCCGCCAAACAAGCTGAATCCCAGCCATCCACAGGATTTTCCACAGGAATGGGCCAAAACCAGCCAAACCAACCTTAGCCATGGGATCTATTCAAAAAACGGGGGAACACGGAGTTTAACTTTTGCAACCTGACTTCAGCCTTCTGCAATAAGGTTTTCACCTCTGCAATCTGAAATCTGCAATCTGCAATCGCCTCACTGGATCATCTCTCCCGGCTCGCTGTTCCCCTCCGCCAAATTGGCAAAGCGAGTGGAGTTGTGCAGGAATGCCAAATGAAACTTCCCGATCGGCCCGTTGCGCTGCTTGGCCATGATGATCTCCGCCCGCCCACGCAACTCGAGGTCATCCGGCCGATAAATCTCTTCGCGGAAGATAAACATAACCACATCCGCATCCTGCTCGATCGATCCCGACTCGCGCAGGTCGCTGAGTTGCGGCCGATGATCTCCGCCCCGGCTTTCCGGCGCGCGGCTCAGCTGCGAGAGCGCAATGACCGGAACTTGCATTTCTTTGGCTATCGCTTTCAATCCCCGAGAGATTGCCGAGACTTCCTGCGTCCGGTTCTCAAATCGCTTGCTGCCACCCGACATGAGCTGTAGATAGTCGACCACGATCAGGTCAAGCGAGCCCCGCGATTGCTTCAGCCGGCGCGCCTTGGCCCGCATCTCGCTCAGCGAAATCCCCGGAGTGTCGTCGATGAAGATGGGCGCGTTAGCCAGTTCCTCCATGGCCCGCGCCACTTTTTTCATGTCGTCCGCCCACAACGAGCCCGTGCGCATCTTGTGCGAGTCCACAATCGCACGCGAACAAAGCAGGCGCTGCAGCAAGGCCTCGCTCGACATTTCCAGCGAGAAGATTCCAACCGTCTTGCCGTCGTCGATAGCAGCATTCTCCGCGATGTTCATCACGAGTGAAGTTTTGCCCATCGACGGCCGTGCCGCCAGAATCACCAGGTCGGATTTCTGGAAGCCGCTCGTCATTTCATCGAGTTCTGTGAAGTGCGTCTCCAATCCGGTGATGCGCTGTCCGCGTTGCAGCAGCGCGTCAATCGATCCGAACGAGTTGCGGACAATCTCCTGAATACCCTGAAAACCTTTTCCAATGCGTTTTTCTGAGAGCGCAAAAATCGACGCTTCGGCATCGTTCAAAATGTCGTCCGCCGGATCGGCCTGCTCGCTAGCCTTCGCAATGGCTGAACTTGCCACGCTGATCAGCCCGCGCAGGATCGCCTTGTCCCGCACGATCCGCACGTAGTGGTCGATCGACGGCCGGTCAGGCACTCCATCCAGCAAGCTGGAGACGTAGCCGACATCGCCAATCGCCTGCAGGTCCTTCTTTCGCTCCAACTCCTCGACCAGGGTAATGATGTCGATGGGCCGCGACGACTCCGCCAGTTCCATCATTCCCGAGTAAATCCGCCGATGCGCGTCGAGCGAGAAGTCATCCACCTTCAAGTGCTCCGCGGCGTCGTTATATGCGTGGTTGTCGAGCAAAATGGCGCCGAGGATGGACCGCTCAGCCTCCACATTTTGCGGCATGCGTCCGACATTGGTATCGATAGTGGCCACGATGTTCAGTTGAGTTCGAGGCATCGTAATTCGCTCCGCGCCTGTGCGTCGAGGCGGAAAACTGGATTGAAACTGTCTCTCCTTGCAATATCCATACCCAGAGCAAAATCAAAACGGTCATCAGTGAAACAACGTCAAATTGTCGTCTTGCGGCGTGAGACAAAATCAAGTCTGTCATCTTGAGCGGTGCGCGGAAAACAAATCTGTCATCTTGAGCGGAGTGGGGCGGGCAAAGCCGCCCCACGGAGTCGAAAGACCCCTACAGGCTCAAACTTTTCACTGCCATCGCAAGGCACTCTACCCAAGCTGCGTCCCAATTGCATCGGAGACTTGAAACCTGAAACCCAAAACCATAAGACTTAAGAAGTATGCCACAGCAGGCGAACAAAAAGAGAATTGTTTGGAACTCACGTTCCTCAGACGCCCGCCGATAGAAATCAAAGCCCCCTCAACTGACGGGCGGGGTCGGTGTGCTCGCTTTTTTTTACTGCGCTCGGATTCAAAGGCGCCGTCGGGCAACCCGCTTCCCTACAGCTTCTTGAACGATTGCGTGGACGGTTTCCTGTATCGACCGGAGGCATCACCCCAAGGAGAATAATCACAATGTTTCCGCATTCCAATCGGCACGATCACCCAGAAGAGTTCGCCGCGGGGCGGCAAGCATCACCCGAATCGGGCACTCCATCAAAAGCGCTGGAGGTCACGGGCGACGCTCCTAACCAGGGAGGAGACTTGATCGACAATGTCCGGGATAAACCCGAGTTTACCAAGTGGTGGATGCGCTGGGTCTCCCGAGTGCAGCGCATGGGCGTTAGAAGGAATTTCCCCGTGCGTGGACGCTCCAGGATTGAACGTCACGAAGAAACGAGAAGCACCAGCCGAAGGACCGCCCGCAGCTCCCCGACTGATTGCGAATTCAAGAGATATCTATAGGGCCGCGGCCTATGACAAGCATCAGCAATCCGAATTCTTCGGCCGGCACCGGCTCTGCAATAGGAGGCCGGCCATGTTTTCCCATCACCGCGGGGCTCGAGTTTCGCGTGCCCAGTGATCCCCTAAGTCCGCCTGAGCCCTTCCCCGCCCCCGAACCGCTCCCGAGACCTTCACCCCCTCCAGACGGGCCCGAAAATCCAGACGTACCTTTGCCCGGCCCCGACCCAATCAAGCCGAGCCAAATTTGACGTTCCAGGTCTTTCAGGAGAGCAAAAACGCCTAAAATCATATTTTTCATGATGATGCAGTTAATGTACGTACAATAGACTCTGCACAAATGCTCCAGCAAACAAATGCGGCCCGGGCCAGCCACCCGGGCCGCACTGTTATCGCGGAACGTTTCCCGCCGCCGTCTTCCGCCAGGGACGGAAGCCCTCGACACTCGCTCCATGGGAGCTTCGTGCCGCGCCGGCCGAGGCTCGCGCCTCAGCCTTAAAGTCCAACGCTTCCATCCTGCCTTGGAGGAGGATTCGGACGAGGCCGCAATGCCTGGGCTCCGGCTCACTGGACATGAACCGGAATTCCCCCGATGGCTCACCCTCGAGAGAGTCACCGGCAACGTTGAACTCTGGCCAGCAGCGCTTGGAAACATGCACGCGCTTTGGCTCGGAACACTCTGACGGAGATGTGTGGCTCGTGCAACGGCAAACTGCTTCCCCCTTGTGCAAAAGATGTGGAGAGGAAAAGGTTCTTGTGGAAAGTTTGGGAAAACTCGTCTTCGGTCCTCGGTCCTAGGTCGTTGACAGCTGGCGTCTTTGTCTCGGTGGTAACGTACAATAGCGCCGATGATTGCGCATCTTCGCGGGAAAATTTTGGCTAAGCATCCGAACTCGGCGATTGTCGAGACTGGTGGCGTTGGCTATGACGTGACGATCAGCGTCCCAACTTTTTCCGAGATGCCTGCGACTGGAAGCGAGGTCGCGCTTCACATTCACACTCATGTGCGCGAGGACGCGTTTAGCTTGTATGGATTCTTGCGGCTCGCTGAAAAAAATCTTTTTGAAAAACTTCTTACGGTTAGCGGGATTGGCCCGAAGCTCGCGATCACGATTCTCAGTGGGATGCATGTTGATGAAATGGTAAATGCGATGCGCAGCGGTGATGTGGCGCGACTGACGCGGATTCCGGGGATCGGGAAGAAGACCGCTGAGCGCATGGTGCTCGAGCTGCGTGACAAATTGCCTCCGGGTGCGGGCGCGACTGAGGTGACGCCGCCCGCGGCTTCGCCGGTGGAGGAGGATGTGCTTTCGGCACTGGTCAATCTTGGATATCAGAGGGCGTCGGCGGAGAAGGCTCTGAATGCAGCGCGGGGCGCGGCTTCTGGAGGATTCGACGGTTTGTTTCGGCAGGCGCTGCGGGCTTTGGCTAAGTGAGTGGCTGGTTGTTAGTTGTCAGTTCCTAGTAGAAACACACGACGGATGCTGCATCGTGAGAATGCCTTGCGGCGACAGCGACGGTGTAGGTCGAGTAGGGGTTCTTCGACTCCGCGGGAAGCTCGCTTTGCGAGCTTTGCGCTCCCGCTCAGGATGACAGTTTCTTACATACCGTAAGCTTTCATAGAAACCGTAAACGTTTATAGCGGAGGGGTTGTGCGGCGGGGATTGGCTATTGCTGTTGTGGCGCTGGCGATTGTTGCTGCTTTCCTGGCGGAGATTCCTGGGCTGGTTGATGAGCGCGAAAATAAAGTTCTGGTTAAGCCTCCGTACTCGGCTTCTGACAAGGCTTTTGCGCTACATTCGCAACTTACGATCGTCGATCTGCATGCGGATTCGCTTCTTTGGGGACGCGATCTACTGGAGCGCGATACCGATGGGCACGTGGACATTCCCCGGCTGAGCGATGGAAATGTTTCGCTGCAGATTTTTTCGCTTCCCACCAAGAGTCCTCGAGGACTCAACATCGAGCGCAACGATGACAAGAGCGACACAATTTTCTGGCTGGCAGTCGTAAGCCGCTGGCCGCCGCCTACGTGGAATAGCCTGACGCAACGCGCGCTCTACGAGGCACGTCGACTGCACCAGTTTGAGAAGGGATCGCGCGGCGGGTTTTCCGTGATTGAATCGGCGACCGATCTTTCGAACTATCTGGAGCGGCGCTCGCACAACCCGCATCTGACGGCGGGTTTGCTATCGATCGAAGGAGCGCATGCGCTCGATGGCAAACTCGAAAATCTCGATGCGCTCTATGGGGCGGGCTATCGCATGATGTCGCCGAGCCATTTTTTTGACACCGACATTGGGGGATCGGCGGCGGGAGTCGGAAAGATTGGGCTGACGGATAAGGGCCGCGAGTGGGTTCGGCAGATGGAGCAGCGGCACATGATCATCGATCTGGCGCACGCCTCGCCGCGCACGATTGACGATGTGCTGGCGGTTGCGACGCGTCCGGTGGTGGTTTCTCATACCGGCGTGAAGGGGACTTGCAACAACAATCGGAATCTCAGTGACGATCAGATTCGGGCGATTGCGGCGAAGGGCGGATTGATCGGGATTGGATATTGGGACACGGCTACCTGCGGCACGGATGCGAAGGCAGTCGTTCGGGCGATGCGGTATGTGGCGGATCATGTCGGGGCTGAGCATCTGGCTCTGGGATCGGATTTTGATGGGGCGGTGACGGAGCCATTCGACACGACTGGCCTGGTAAAGATTACCGAGGCGATGCAAGAGGCCGGATTCTCCGAAGCGGAGATACGGATGGTGATGGGTGAGAATGCGGTGAAGTTTCTGCGGGAGAATTTGCCCGAGAAGTAGGGCTGCGCTGGCTTCAGGTCTCGGGTGGACAAAATGGGAATGTCCCGTGTCCCTTATTTCGTCTCCAATTCGTCCAGAACGCCTCTATGACCTCAGCAGCTAAAGCCGCGGGTGCTGGGGGTCTTCAATCGCAGCGCTGAAAGCGCTGCGCCACCAAAAAAACTCCTTCGCCCTCTTGGTTCGAAAGGCCGCTTCTCAACCCACGGCTTACGTCCTTCGACAAGCTCGGGACGGGCTGCACTATGGCGCCGCTTCGGGGCTTGCTCACATTCCTCCACGCCTGAATTACTGTTTAATGATGATTGCTTGGCTCCGTTCCGTCGGACCAATTCTTTACCGAGACTACGAACACGAGAAGTGGCGGGAGACCTTTCATTTCTGATTCTTCCTTTGGCGTGGAGAACCAATAGGGACCGGATATGACTGGCGAACCCGCTTCGCCCGCGCCCCAGTCTTTGCTGTCCTTGACGGGGGTGTAGAACATCAGATGGGGTAGATTGTGGTTCCCGTGGTCAGTCAGATAGGCCGAGTTCGACATCATGTAGGCCATTGCGCCGCTCTCGAGGTCCGGTAGTTGTTTCTTCTCGAAAGCTGCTTTGATTGCCGACAGGATCTCCGGCTTTGAACGGCCGGCCATCACCAGTTTTGTACGTAGATTCGCGATCGGCAAGATCGAACGCGCGGCCTGGGGATTGAGACAATCGGCGCCTCTCACTTTCGGATTCCAGAATTCAGGCCAGTCGAACGCGGCCATCCAACCTCTTTCCACCATACAGACAAAGCCGTTCTTGCCTTGAACCGCTGTCTCGTAGCCTTGACGTTCCAGCACCAGGACGGTGGCGTCGCGGGAGATTGAGTCGGGAGCGGCGCTGCGGGCCAGTTGAACCTCGGCGTTTCTTTCCATCAGATATTGGTCGATGGGTGCCATCCTCGGGTAGGGATCCGATTGGGCTGCGGCTCTCGGGATTCCAAAGGCGATGTTGATGGCCACTACGACGACTATCGCGAATTGAGATCTTCGCCTCATAATCTGCTCCTTTGCTCCCTTCTTCTGACCTGGAGGCCTTATTTAGCGTGCAGCTTTCTTTCGCCGCCGCTGCTCACTGGCCTTTAGGATTTCGCTCATGTCCCCAGCTGCGTGAATCTCGAAAGGATTGCCGTACTCGAGGGCCGGATGCTTTGCCATGAGCTGAACGGCATGATTCATGTCCCGGGCCTCGAGGATTAGAATGCCGCCGAGTTGTTCTTTGGTTTCCGCGTAGGGACCGTCCGTGATGGCGACTTTGCCGTCCTTCCAGGACAAGGTTTTGGCGGTATCGGTAGGCTGAAGGGCTTCTCCACCAAGCCAATGCCCGCTGGCGCGGAGATGGTCGTCGTAATCGAAGCATCGGTCGAACAGAGCGTTTCGCTCGCCGTCAGGCAAGCTATCGAATTTAGTTTTGTTGTAGTAGCCGAAGCAGATGTACTTCATTGTTCTTCTCCTCGTAATTAGTTCTCTGGGTGGAGACGGGCAACACAGGTCGCGGATTTTTTGTCACTGTTTCAAGTAACGAAGCGCAATGCATCCTGACTTAAGAATTTTTGACTCGACAAGTTTTAGTTGTAGCTTCTTCTCGAGACCGACACCTTCCAGCAACCGTCTCCCTTCTCCCGCAATTATGGGCTGGACGACAAAACGAAATTCATCCACCAGACCAAGCCTTATCAGTTGTGAAGGGATATCGACGCCGCCGGTCAAGATATTCTTGCCTGGTTGTTGTTTCAATCTAAGAATTTCGTCTTGCAGGTTCGTACGAACAATTTTCGTATTTTTTCCTTCAGCGTTGTCTAATGATCGCGAGAAAACAACTTTGTCGCGGGAGTCAAATGTGTCGGCAAATTCGTTCTCCGCTTTCGTGCCAGAGTGGTCCTTTGCGATATCCGGCCAATAAGGAACCATCAATTGATAGGTCTTGCGCCCATAGAGGAACAGGTCGGCATCCCGGAGGAGGTGCACATAGTGTTCAAGCAATTCATCGTCGGCAATCATTTTGGTGTGGTCGAAGCAGCCATCTATGGTGAGGTTGATTGCGTAGATTAACTTTCTCATTTCCCTGATGTCCTTTTACGTGGCGGTGCTTTCGAGAGTTTGATGCACTGCCCGCCAGCTGATTTTGTTTACTTGTTTCCGCCGGATCTTCTCCGTCATTGCTTCGGTTTCGACGGGCGGCTTGTAGCCGTCGGACTGGTAGACAGCAACCAGATACTGCGGCATGAGTTCTTCTCCTGTTGCCCTATAGTCGTTCGGGGAGACGGGGGATCGACAGCTGGTCTATTTTATTTTCGACCGGCAGAGCGGATGTTGGGCAATCCCCATTTGTTAACAACTTGGGTGGATTTCGCCTGCCCAGTTTCCCACCGAATGATGGCTCGTGTGCCAGCCTCTTCGACCTCAGCGGCTAAAGCCGCTCTTGATTTAGACAGGCTTTGCGCGGCGCTGAAGCGCCGCTCTTCCACAGCGACCCATGCATTCGCGGGGAGATCTCTTCATTTGCGATGATGCATGCGTTGATGGATTGGCGGGCGAGGCGCCCGCCCTACACTTGCTCACAAGGTTGGAGGTGAGCTACAAGCTATGAGCTTGATCTCTCCCAGGATCCTTCGCGGGGAGAATGCCTTGCGGCAGCCGTGAAGCCGGATGAGCTAGTAGATGTCCTTCGACTCCGCTCAGGATGAAACCCTTTAATGTTGTCGCAAACCTCAGATGACACCCTTTAAATAACATCACTAATCTCAGGATGACAAAATCTTTCGGGATGACGGTGCGTTCTTGCTCAGAAATACGGACACAAAAGCCACCCTTGAATCGGGCGGCTTTTGGCGGGCTCTTCGTTTGTGCTAACTCGAGTTCTTTATGCTAACTAGGCTTCTTTCTTGATGAGCCTGGTTATCCAGATCAGGATCACTGCTCCCAGAATGGCGACGAGCATGCTCCAGATCATGCCGCCACCACCTAAGCCGAGCATGCCCACTACCCAACCACCGACGATGCCGCCGACGATTCCGAGCAGAATGTCGGCGATCACGCCATAGCCGCCGCCTTTCATGATCTTGCCAGCGGCCCAACCAGCGACCAGACCAACCACGCTCCACCAGATAATCCCGTGTGCCATGTGATCCTCCTGGAACGTCTTAGTGAGAAAAGGCCGAACTATGAGACTGGAACAGGATGTTTCATGCCGAAAGCATCACACCCTCGAACCGTGATGCCGAGCACAGCGGGCAGACTAGACTCAACAACCCAAAGTGTCAAGCGATGGACCGGTCGTGGATGAGTCATTGCGAGCGCTTGACTGCAATGCCCATGACTTCATATCTACCGCCGCGCAGCAGGTTCGCGGCTCCCAGAAAAGCTCGCGCCGGGTAGTCGCCATGGAAGTAGGTCTTGTAGACGCTGTTGAACGTGTCGTAGAGCTTCAGATCGGTGCAGAAGACCTGTAGAGAGACGACGTCGTCCATGGATAGCCCGGCGGACTCGACCGTTTGCTTGATGCCGTCCATTACGAGGCGGGCTTCTTCCTCCGGGCTGGCGGGAGGCATGCTCGCCTTGGCGTCGAGGCCGATATGGCCAGCGATGTAGAGCGTGTTGCCTACGAGCACGCCTTCGCTGAAGGGTAGCGCCTTCCTGTCGTCGGAGCGCTGGTGGGTGATGTACTTGCGGTCGGCGGCGGTTGCGGCGATGCAAAATACAAGGAACAACACACTGACAACGATCTTGCGCAGTCTCATAGTCTCCTCACGATTGCGAAGGCTGCCACAGCTCAACGCGATTTCCTTCCGGATCGGTGAACCAGCCGAACTTGCCGAAACCGTAGTCTTCACGTTTGGGATCGACCGCGACACCTTCGTTCTGCAAGCGGTCGAGTACTCCATCGAGATCATCGACCTGGAGGTTGATCATGACTTTCTGGCTTGTCGGAAAGTAGCCGTCATCCTGCTTGAAGAAGGAGAAGACAATCTCGGCGCGCTGCGCCGACGCGGGAAACGAGAAAAAACCTTGCGATCTCTTCAGACCGAGATGCCGCTCGTACCACTGATAGAGAGCTTCCGGATCATTCGCCCGGAGAAACGCTCCGCCAAAGCCGATCGAAGTCATACCGCCTCCGCCGAGGAAAGTTTGCCCAGAGAGCTTACCCTTCCTCGCAGTGCGAGCGCAAATTTCAGCGCCATCGATGAGGCCTACGTCCGGCTAATTTCTGGCAGCGCCCCCGCTTACTGTCCGGTACCGCTGAGACTTGCTGTCTGCGGGCTGTTGCTGGCACTGTCGCTCACGCTCAGTTGTCCCGTCCTTGTCCCGGTCTGCGTGGGCGTGAACGTCACGCTGATGGTGCACTTCTTCTTAGCGGCCAAACTCGTCGAACACGTCGTCGCGGATACAGCAAAGTCTCCGGACGTCGAGATGGCGATGCCATTCAGGTCCACGCTCTGGTTGTTGGCTAATTTGAATGTCTTCGGGCTACTGGTCGTGCCCACCTTCTGCGCGTGATAGGTCGCGCTCGCCGGGGTCAGAGTTGCGGGCAGGATACCGGTCCCAGACAAGGCCACCGTCTGCGGACTATTCACTGCATTGTCGGCAAAGACGAGAGTTCCGGTCTGCACGCCGGTTTCGGTAGGCGTGAAGGTCACACTCACCTTGCACTTCTTACCGACGGCGAGCGTGGCTCCGCAGGTGCTGGCGGAGATCGCGAAGTTGCCGGTTGCGGTAATGCTGCTAATGTCCAGCAGGATTTTGCCGGTGTTGGTCAGCGTAACTTTTTTGGCAGCGCTGGTTGTGCCGATGGCTTGATTGGCGAACGTGAGCGAAGCCGGCGACACGCTGGCCTGGGCGGAGTTGTTCACCACCAGCACGGCGGCGATGTTCATCTGGTTAGACGACGATGACATCAGCACGACGAGATCGGGGTAGCCGTTGCCGTTGAGATCGCCCACCGCGATGCCGCTGGGGTTGGCTTCGCCGATGGATGGATGCAGAGGGGCCGCCAGAGTTCCATCGCCCTTATTGCGCAGGACGGCCACACCCTGAGGCCCGGTGGATCCTCCGCAGCATCGACCGACGACGGCTACATCCGGCTTGCCATCGCCGTCGAAGTCGGCGACGGCCATGTCGGTGAGATAACCCTGGTCGGCCGTGTATTCCTTGGCGGCCTGGAAGGTGCCGTCACCGTTGCCGAGCGAGACGTAGACGCCGTGGCCGAAGCCCAGCCCCACCAGGTCGAGGCGGCCGTTGCCTTTCATATCGGCCGCAGCGTAGCGAACGATGCCCTGAGTGGCGTCGCCATAGGAACCACGGTCCACCGGGGCAGCGAAGGTTCCGTCGCCGTTGCCGCCGAGGAACCAGATGTGCTCGGTGTTGCCGGGATCGACCGTGTGGACGACGAGGTCCGGCTTGCCGTCGCCGTTGAAGTCACCGATGGCGACAGCGCGGTCATTACCGTTGGCGTTGACCGCTCCGAGGTTGATGATGTTCGGACTGCCGAAGGACCCGCTCCCATTGTTAGCGAATACGTACACGCGATCGCCATTGGCGGCGTCGAGTGACAGAACTACGATGTCAGGCCGGCCGTCGCCAGTGAGGTCGCCGATCGCGGCGCCAACCGGGAAAAAGTAGGGGTCGTTGGAATTGGCAGCGTAGATCTGGCTCTCGCCTCCGAAGGTACCGTCGCCATTGCCGTACTGCACGATCACGCGCGGTGGAGGCCCGGCCTGTACGCCGTCGTTGGCGAGGATGAGGAGATCGACGATGCCGTTCGCGCGGAAGCTGGCAGCATCAAGCCAGCTGTAGAACTCACCGCTGCAGTTGCAGCCAGGTGTGTATGCTATCGGCCCGAAGGTTCCGTCGCCGTTGCCCAGGAGGATGCCCGCGCCTCCGGAATTGCCTTCACCGGTGAGCACGGCGGCGTCGAACTTGCCATCACGATTGAAGTCACCGACCACAACCGCATGGTAGCCGCCGCTGCTCCCGCCTTGAAAAACGCCTGGTGAGGCAAAGACTCCGGGCCGAACGGCGGGGAGGAGAGAAATTCCACCTTGCCGGTTGCCCCTGCCGTTCTCGGTTGCGAGCAGGTCGAGCACGCCGTCGCCATTGAAATCAGCGATGCCAATGTCGCCGACTCCGTTCCCGTCGACAAAAGAAATACCGGGTCCAACTGGACCCTGGGAGGCGACGTACACCGCTTGCGTGAATGTACCGTCGCCGTTGCCGAGGCCCACGTCGATCTCGTTGTTGTTGGAGTCGCCGAACACGATGTCGAACTTGCCATCGCCATTGAGGTCGATCGGCTGGTTGTCACTGTAGTGGCGTGATGGGGCGTAGCCGCTGAGGCATTGCTCCTTCAGCGGGGCCTGAAATGTTCCGTCGCCATTGCCGAGGCTGACGCGGATTGCGCTGGGACCAGGATTGCAGTTGCCGAAGCCGGCAGTGGCGATGTCAAGCTTGCCATCGCCGTTGAAGTCCGCGACCTCGAGGCCGAGGACCTCCATGCCGACACTGAAGGGGCTACCCAGAGCCGCGGCAAATTTGCCAGTGCCATCATTCAGCAGGATGTTTACCGACTCGCTGTCATAGTCGCCGACCAAGATGTCGGGATGGCCGTCGTGGTTGACATCGGCGACGGCGAGATCCTGTGGAGTTGTGCCCGCGAGCGCGTAGTCAACCGGAGTCTGGAAGGTGCCATCGCCTTTTCCGAAAGCGACAGAGACCATGTTAGTCGGCTGGTCGACCATGACGACATCAAGCTTGCCGTCACCGTCCAAATCGGCCGTTTGCATGAAGTCGGGCGACTGTGTCGTGGTGGAGATGACCGGCGCGCCGAATGAGCCGTCGCCGTTGCCGGGCAAAAAAACAATCTCGTTGAGCTGGTGGAGGGTGAAAGCGATGTCCATCTTGCCGTCGCCATTGAAGTCGCGCGCGAGGATACCTTGTGAATAGTCGTTGACCGGGAAGGTGAAGACGTTGACGGGAGCTGAGAATGTCCCGTCGCCATTGCCGAGCATGACGGACACGTAGGCCACGCCGCCAGTGCCCTGAAGGAAAGCGACATCTGGTTTGCCATCCTTGTTAAAGTCGGCCACGGCAACGCCGTAGGCGGCGTCTCCCCCGCCGGGAGTGACCCACGAACTGAGCGGCTCGACAAACGAGATTTGCGCTGCGACCGGCGCAGCTGGCACGAGCATTGAGAGAAGCAGAAAGGAAATTGAGAATACTGAGAATATGCGACGCATGGACGGATCCCCCCTTGTCGTCGGCTTTGGACTAAATTGGGCGAGCAGTCCGGACTACAACAGTTCCATTTGGGGGAGGAGTCTCGACAAACTTATGGGTGCTTCTATCAGAGGTAGTAGCCCCCACGGGCAGGAAGCATGGACCTGCCGGGAACATTTGTCAATGTGAACAAAATTGCACAGGGACTGGCCTGGCTGCGAGTAATCCCGTTTAGTGCCTAATATCAACGGAAGGGCGAATCAAAAGCGCAGACATGGGCAACACTTGTTCACGACGGTTACATACTTGAATGCTGAGATCGCGCTCATCTCTGATTCTGAACGACGGACATTCGGTTACTTTCAGCTTGCCATTAGCCGTAACGACTATCGCTCCGGCGGGCGAGGGCGCCTGCAGCCGGCGGTGATTCCGAGTGAAGTCCTGGCTCTCAGCGCTGCACGACCTGCTTTACTCCATTCGACGTGCTCCCCTCAAAGAGCTTGTCGCCGCCATAGACTGCCTGGATATGGGGAGAGCCTATGGGCAGTGTCGAGGTTGTGAAAACTGCCGTGCCACCGCTCAGAGAAGCCGTCCCCAACACCTGCGAGGATTTCTTGAAGGTCACTGTTTCTCCATCTGGCGGCGAGGGAGTTACAACGGCCGTGAAGGTTACTGTTTCGCCGAAAGTCGATGGATTCGGCGAAGACGATAGCGCGGTCGATGTCACCCGAGCGGAGGGATTGACCTCGATCACGGTGCCGCAACCATCCGCGGCCGTGCAGTTGCTGGATTTGCCACCGAGGTATGTGGTTCCGTAGAGATTGCCGCCATCCAGAATCAAGGTGTCGATCGGGTCGCCGCCGTCCGTGCCGTTAAAACTCCAGACCATTGTCCATGCGTAGTTGGAGCCGCTGTTCACCAGCTCGAAGACCGTGCCACATCCGTCGTAGCAGGGAGACTGGTGAATGCCGTTGGCAGTCGTGCTGTAAATGTTGCCCGAGGAATCGAGCACGACCCCGCCCTTAGGATTGGAGCCGGTCGCCCAGATGAAGGAAGTGAGAACTTCCTCCGAATAGTCTCCCGATGGACTTGGAGTCAGCTTCCAGACTGTGCCCATGCCTCTTCTGGCTCCGCCCTCGAAGGTTGTGCCGAAGATGTTTCCGGCGCTGTCGAGGACGGGAGTCCCCTGAGGAACCGACCCGTCCTTGCGGGTGGCCGTGAAGGCGTGAAGGATGTTGGCATCCCAGCCGCCTCCGTTTGGAGATAGTTTGAAAACGTGGCCCCTTCCTTCGTCGTCGGCGCCGTATAGGTTGCCTGAGCCGTCGATTGTCAAGCCGGAATAACCGCCCTTGTCGTAGATAACCTGTTCGCTCCAGCCACTCTTGCCGTTCGGGGATAACTCGTAAACCGTTCCCGAACCGCTGCCTCCGCCATAAGTTGTGCCATAGAGGTTGCCCGCCGCGTCCCATGTGAGCCCGGAGAAGGGGAAGGCGCCGTCGGGATTTGATGTGAAGTTGTACAGGACGGTCTCGCACCAGCCATTGCCGGGGTTGCTGCCGCTTGGACAACCACCGTGCGGCTCGGGGCTGAGCTCGTAGACGAGGCCATAACCGGAGTAAGGGCCGGATGCGAGAAGGCCGCCGTAGTAAGTCGTCCCATAAAGATTGCCGCGGCCGTCGAAGGTCACATAGGAGTCAGGATTCGATCCGTCTGCGCATTTCTGCAACAAGCAAAAGCTGTACAGGACAGCCTCGTTGTAGCCGCCGTGGCCGCTGGGAGAAAGCTCATAGATCGTGCCATACATATCCGCGCCGCCGAGTTGGGTGGTCCCGTAGAAGTCGCCTGCGCCGTCGGGCGTGAGGCTGGAGGCAGGGTACGCGCCGTCGACACAGTTCGGCTGAGAACAGAAATTGTAGAGAACGGTCTCCGGCTGAGCCTGCGCTGGTGAAACGCCAACCAGCGGTAGCGCGGAAAGTATGGCTATGGTCAGAACGCGTCTCATTTGCTTTTCCTCATCTCTGGTTTGCTCTCGGCCTAAATCGACTTCCACCTTGGTTTGTTAGCAACCATGTCATAACTAAGGAGTGAACTCGAAGGCGATCCCGCAACCGTCGGGAAATGGACAAAAGCTGCCGAGGCCACCGTCGTAGGTGGTTCCGTAGAAATTGCCGCCGTTCAAAATCAGGCTACTTAGAGGATGAGCACCATTGTCCAAAGAGAATATCCAAAGAAGGTTAGTTATGTATTTGTTCCCTTTGGGACGCTTCACGAGTTCGAACATCGCTCCGCAACCTTGGACGTCAGCCCTTTTACCTTTTTCCTGACAATATGAGGGGCTACCGCCGTAGGTGGTCATGCCGAAGAGATTTCCGGAAGCATCGAGCACGAGGCCGGGCAACGGGAGATCGGGAGCTTGGATCGCGTAGCAGCATCCGAAAAACCCGGGGCCGGACATGAAGGAATGAAGGACCGTCTCCGTGTAGGCTCCGCCGGAAGCGGTCATCTTCCAGACTGTCCCGCACCCCTTGTAGACATCGTTGCACCTGCCATTACCGCCATAAGCAGTCGTGCCGTAGAGATTTCCGGCGCTATCGAGCGTTGGAGTGCCAGAGGGATAAGTGCCGTCGGCGGGGTGACCGGCGAAGTCGTGAAGGATTGCCTCGCACCAGCCGTTCCCCGTATAAGTACCGGTTGGGCAACCGCCAGGCGGCTTGGGACTTAGTCCGAATACAGTGCCATCCGCAGAAGCGCCGCCACTTTCTGTTGTTGCGAAGAGGGTCCCGTTCGCGGCTTGCAGCTGACCGTCGGGATGGGAACCGTCGGCGCACTTTGCCTGCGCGCAAAAGCTGTAGAGCACGGATTCACTCCACGCGCCTTTGCCGTTCGGAGACAGCTCGTAGACTGTTCCCGTTCCGCTTCCCCCGCCATATGTCGTGCCGTAGAGGTTGCCGGATGAGTCGAAGGTGAGTCCGGCGAACGGCGAGGCGCCGTCCGGGTTTGACTTGAAGCTGTACAGGACGGTCTCGCACCAGCTATTCCCAGTGTTGCTGCCGCTTGGGCAACCGCCGGGAGGCTTGGGGCTCAACTCGAAGGCGACGCCATATCCGTTGAAACCCGCGCCACATGCGGAGGCGACGGCTTGCCCGTTGGCACCACCGGAGCAGGTCGTCCCGTAGAGATTACCGGCGCTGTCGAAAATCAAGGTGGAAGTTGGGTCGTTGCCATCTGCGCAGTTTTGCAGGGAGCAGAAACTGTATAAGACAGTCTCGTCGTAGCCGCCGGTCTTGTTTGGAGAAAGCTCGAAGACGGTGCCATACGTGTTTGCGCCACCCAATGCGGTTGTCCCGTAGAAGTTGCCTGCGCTATCGCGCGTGAGGCTGGACGCCGGTCCCTGGCCATCCGCACAGTTTGGCTGAGAACAGAAGTGGTAGAGAACAATTTCAGTTTGAGCATGCGCTGGACGAGCGCCAACAAACAGCAGCCCGGAAATCAGAGCCAGCGCTTTGGCGATACGGAGAGAATTCATAGACACAAATCTCCTTTGGGAGTTTCGCCTCAAGGGTATTGCGTCTTAAGAGGTGCTGCGTTTAACCGAGAGGGACCTGCTCTTGGGGACCGAGCGCAGTGATTTTAATAAGAATGACCAGGACGCTGTCAATCAGATTTCGATGTGCAAAGTTGTTGCCAATAGGTGCAAGGGAAAGGCTTGGGAGGGACGCGGATCCTTTTTGACTTTCATGGCGGCGGGACGCCGCCATAACCGCCGGCGAGGCGCCGGCGCAACGGTCGAGATTGGCGGGCAGGAATGCCCGCCCCACACAAGCATTACATACTTGATTAGTTGCCTACGAAACGGAGATATAAGTCGCGGTCGTTGCGGCAGGAATCGGCCATCTCTTTTACTTTTTTCCAGGCCTCTTTTTGGGATTCGTCGCGGGCGCGCTCCTTTACGTTCTCCCACTCCTGCAGGAAAAATTCCATTTGCAGATGGTTGAAGACTGTTTTGCCGAAGGGGTCGATACCGCTGAGGAGCGGGAGCTTCGGGTCACTGGAGCCGGGGATCACTCCGTTGAGGATGATCCACTCGCTGTGTTCGCCGAGATCGTCTTCGAGTTTTACTACTAGTGACATTGCGGAAATGTAGCAGCGTTGAAGGGAGATGCCAAGTGGCGGCGGGATGACGGGAGTAATGCGAGGTAAGAGGTTAGAGGTGAAAACCCCTAGCTGGATGCTTTGCGGGGAGAACGCCTTGCGGCAGGGTCGATGCTGTTTAGGATGTAGGGGTCCTTCGACTCGCTCAGGATGATAGAGCTACTTTACTTACAAAGCAATTTCCGAATTCAGTTTGTGATGACTATGCGACTAGGCTTCGGCGGCTCTGGCTCCGTGGTGGAAATGGTATTGGAGGATTTTTGCTGCTAAGGCTGGGCTTACTTTGCCGACTTCGTTTGGCTTGGAGCCTTCGGAGCGGACTACCTCGCCTCGGCAGACTACTTCTGTCGCGGCTATGCCCGCGATTTCTACCGGCAATACCAGATTGATTTCGAGTTGTGAGTTGGGCTGGAGAGTTTCATTGGCTCGGAAGAGCAGGCCGGAGCGGCTGATATTTTCCGTGGTTCCGGGACGCCAGGTTTTTTCTCCGACTGGGCGATAGCGCAGCGGCAGATGAAGGTTGAAACGGCGGGCCCGGAATGGCGGAATCTTCCTCAGACGGGGATCGGAGTCGGGCTGCGCGCTGTGGATCATGACGACCTCCTGCGGGATGGGCTCGGAATCGAGCAGTTCGCGCACGCGCTCTTTCAGCGTAGGAAGGCTGAAGGGTTTCTGAAGAAGATTGATGCCGGTTTCGAGCTGGCCGTCGTGGCCGATGGCGTTCTCGGTGTATCCGGACATGTAGAGGACGCGGATCTCGGGACGCTGCGCGGTGATTTGCGCGGCGAGTTCGCGGCCGTTCATGCCGGGCATGACGACGTCGGTGAGGAGGAGGTCGATTTTGCCCTGGTGACCGTCTACGATCTGGAGCGCGGCTGCGCCGTCTTCGGCTTCGAGAATTCTGTAGCCCTGCTTTTCGAGATACTGCTGCGCTAAGCGGCGAAGGTTGGGTTCGTCTTCGACGAGGAGGATGGTTTCCTGGCCACGGTCGGCGCTGGGGAGTCCGGTGGATTCCTGTGCGGGAACTGGCTCTTCGCGCACATCGGCGCGCGGGAAGTAGGCGCGGAAGGCGGTGCCATGTTGTGGCTGGCTTTCGACAAAAATGTAGGCGCCGCTTTGCTTGACGATACCGTAGACGGTGGAAAGGCCGAGGCCCGTGCCTTTCGCACCCTTGGTGGTGAAGAAAGGCTCGAAGATGCGGGACTGCGTTTCACCGTCCATGCCGACACCGGTGTCGCTGATGGAGAGCATGACGTAGTCGCCGGGGACGAGTGGGGCGTGGGTACGGGCGAAATTTTCGTTCAGCGAGACATTCGCCGTCTCGATGGTGAGCTTGCCGCCCTGCGGCATGGCATCGCGTGCGTTGACGGCGAGGTTCATGATGACCTGATCGATCTGGCCGGGATCGGCACGGACGGCGCCGAGCGCGGGACCGGGGACCATGACGAGGTCGATGTCTTCGCCGATCATGCGCGTGAGCATCTTAAGGTTTTCGGTGACAACCTCGTTAAGATCGAGGACTTTGGGCGCGAGGATTTGCTTGCGGCTGAAGGCGAGAAGCTGCCTTGTCAGCGAAGTCGCGCGGCGCGTGGCATTGGAAATTTCCTGCGCGGGACCGCGGAGGCGCGGGTCGGGGCCGAGACGCTCGAGGAGAAATTCGGAATAGCCGGAGATGACCATCAACAGATTGTTAAAGTCGTGCGCGATGCCGCCGGCGAGGCGGCCGATGGCTTCCATTTTCTGGGCCTGATGGAGTTGAAGTTCCAGGGTTCGGGTCTCGGTTATGTCTTCCATAAAAATCTCGAAGTTGTTACCGTCCGGTCCGTTTGGAATTACGCGTCCAGAGATTCGGCCGGCGATTAACGCGCCATCTTTTTTCAGGCAGTCGATGGTCAGGTTGTTGAATTCTTTTTGCGCACGGAGATAATCGGCAGTTTGAAACCATTGTTGAGCGTCGGCGAAGAGGCTGCCGAGATGGCGGCCGGTGAGTTCGGCGGAACTTGAGTAGCCAAACATGGTGACCAACGCGGGATTTGCGTCCTGGAGAATGCCGAAGGCGTTGCAGCGGCAAATGCCGTAAGGCGAGTTCATGACCAGGGAGCGGAAGTTGCTCTCGGAGCGGCGGAGGCTCTCCTGGGCGGAACGGAGCGCGGCGTTGAACCAGCAGATGAGCAGGGCGACGGCGAAAAAGAGCGCGAGGTGAGCGAGGGCGCGATGGTACTCGACCGAGGGCTGGTCCTTGGCGAGCGAGTAATAGGCGCTGACGGTAAGAGCGAAGGAGGTGGCGGCGAGGCCGGGCTTCCATCCGCCGTACCAGGCGCTCACCATGACGGCGACGGCGAAGACGACAAGGCGACTCTCGGCAAGGTCGGAGAAGAAGAGGGTCGGGATGAGGGCGAGAACCGTGCTGAGCAGGGCGACTCCATAGCGCAATATGGGCGCGCGGGCGGGAGCGACGGCGAAGGTGCGAGTCAGGGGGAGCTTCATTATTCAGATTGATGCTGCGTTGTGTCGATGCTATGCGCTCATTTGGAGCGAGGCGAGTTACGCCTGTTCAATTGGTCGCCGCATTTTCCTGGCGGCCCAGTGGCCAGAGGGACAACGAAGAGGTGCGCAGCGGACGAAGAGGTGTGCGTGAAAAAGCTTGTCCGTAGCCTAATCTGCAGGCAGGATTTGGGCAAATGTCAATTGAGCAAAAGTGGAGGCTGGAACAAAGACTTGCAATAGCGGCCGCAAAACTTGAAACTAGCGGGCGAATTCAGGAAGAGACGGAATGAATATAGGAATCTTTGGGGGACGGTTCGACCCGATCCACCGGGGGCATATTTCGCTGGCGCGAGCGGCGATGGAGAAGTATTCGCTGGGGAAAGTTTTGTTTGTGCCGGTGAACGCGCCTCCGCACAAAGACAAGCACGCAATTACTGAGTTTGTGCACCGATACGCGATGGTCTGTCTTGCGACGGCGGAGGAGAAGCGGTTTGTGCCTTCGCTGCTGGAGGGGCCGGAGGAGGACGGGTCAGTGGTCACCGGGCACCGGTCAGCGGCCAGCGCGAGGAAGTCAGAGGTTAGAGGTCAGAGGTCAGAGGTAAAAACCTTGGGTTCGAAGGTCGTGCCTAAGGTCAATTACACGATTGATACGGTGCGGCGGGTTCGGGCTTCGCTCAAGAAAGCAGACCGGCTTTTCTTCTTGATGGGGATTGATGCGTTCCGGGATATTGCCAAGTGGCATGAGGCGCGGGCGCTTCTGGGGGAATGCGAATTTGTGGTGGCTAGCAGGCCGGGATATTCGCTGCGCGATGTGGCGGAGGCTCTGCCGGAGGGCTTGCGGCCGGCGGAGTCGGTGACGAAACCGTTTCATAAGCAGCCGGCCAGCGGGGACCTGGTGCTGCCTGGGGTGACGTTACATTTGCTCGAAGGAGTAAATCAGAATGTCTCGGCGACTGAGATTCGAGCGGCTGCGGCTGCCGGAAAACCATTGGCTCGGTGGCTGGATGCGGGGGTGGCGGAATATATACGGAAAGTGGCGTTGTATCGGTGAAGCGATTGCAGAGGGCAGATTTCAGATTGCAGATTTTGAACCTTTCAGACCTTTCTTCCGTAAGAGCGCAATCTCGAAAGCCAGGCTCTTTAATCTGCAATCTAAAATCCAACATCTGCAATGATTGCACCACGCCTCTGTGCGACAGACCTGTCGTTGTTACAATCGATGCATCATCTATGCCAACCAAGGATTCCCTTAAACAGCAGGTGCAGGAAGCTATTTTGGCTTGCCAGGATAAACAAGCGGCGGAGCTCACGATTCTGGAACTCGAAAAAGGCTCGGGCGCTTTCACCGATTACTTCGTGATGTGCAGCGGGACGAATCCGCGACAGATTCAGGCGATTGCCGATGCCGTCGACGAGCGGTTGGAGCGGCTTGGGATGCGGGTGACGCATCGCGAGGGCTATAAGCAGGCGGAATGGGTGCTGCTCGATTACGTCGACTTTGTCGTGCATATTTTTTCTGAGAAGGCTCGGCAGTTTTACGATCTGGAGCGGTTGTGGAAGTCGGCGACGCGGATCGAGGCGGCTGAGTTTATGGCGAAGCCTCGGAAGCGGACCTCGAAGACGAAAGCGGAGACGACTGGCGATGTTGGTGGCGGGGTTGTGCACAAACCGGCCCGGCGGAAGAAGGCTTGAGGATGGCTTTGGAGTGATGTCTTCCGTTCGGACTCTGGACAGTCGTGATCGCGGGCGACGCTTACGCTAATGGACGACAATCGAAATTCCGATCCCGAAAATTCAGTGCAGATGACTGGGCGGGCAGGAATGCCCGCCCCACACACGGCTGGGTGGGGGTCGTCTTACCGGCTGGTGGCAGCGGAGAAGTGGAAGGCCAAGTCGGCTTACATGGGCGGGGCGGTTACGCAGGCGCTTGTGGAGTATGCTCGGCCGGCGGGTGGGATGCGCGTGATCGATCTCGCTACCGGGACGGGCGAGCCTGGGATTAGTTTGGCCGAGTTCGTTGGCGAAAGCGGGTCGGTGACGGCGGTTGATCAGAGCGTGGAATTGCTGGAGGTCGCGACCGAGCGGGCTCGGAGAAAAGGATTGGCCAACTTCGCCACTCGACAGGCGGACGCTCATGCTCTGCCGTTTGAGGCTCGCAGTTTCGATCTGTCTACTTGCCGGTTCGGGGTCATGTTTTTTGCGGACGCGAACCGGGCGCTGGGCGAGTTGCGGCGCGTTTTGAAGCCCGGGGCTCGTGCTTGTTTTGCGGCTTGGGGCTCGGTGGAGCAGCCTTACTGGCAGTCGACGATGATGATTGCGCAAAAGCATGCGGGCGGGGCGTTGGTCGTGCCGGGTGGGGCGGATCCGTTTCGATATTCGACGGCGGGGTCGTTATCGGAAGCCTTGCGGGCGGCGAGATTTCGGGAGGTCGAGGAAACGACTCGCAACTTGCCGTGGACGTGGATGGGAGATGCGGAAGAAGTTTTCGAGTATGCGTGCGCGGTGGCGGCGCCGTTTCGGCCGATGTTGGATCGGGTTCCAGAGGCGGATTGGCCCGTGATTCGGGCGGAGGCTGCGGCGGCGATGGAGCTATATCGTGTGGGCGACGAGATACGGTTTGGCGCCGATGTGGTGTTTGCTTCGGGACGGGCGTGAACTCCCGTGAAGATCAAAGTGGCTTGGGTCGGGAAGACGAAAGAAGCAGCGATTCAGAGTTTGACCGACGAGTATCTGAAGCGGATTTCGCGGTACGCGGAGATTGAGGGAGTCGTGGCTAAGGATGAAGCGGCTCTTCTGGCGATGGCGGCCGGGGCACGGTGCAAGCTGGTTCTGCTGGATTCGCGCGGGAAGCAGTATTCGTCGGAGGAACTGGCGGCTTTTCTCGAGCGCGAGCAGCTGAACGCGGTGCCGCTTTTGTTTGCTGTGGGCGGGAGCGATGGGTTTGGAGATGAGGCTCGGCGGCAAGCTGGATTTGTGCTGTCGCTTGGGCGGATGACTTTGCCGCATGAGTTGGCTCGGATTGTTTTACTGGAGCAGATCTACCGGGCGTTCACCATTCTGAAGAGACACCCTTACCACGCTGGACATTGACCTCAGCGGCTAAAGCCGCGAATCGAGAGCCTAGCCAGATCGCAGCGCTGAGCGCTCCATCCGGCGAGAACCGCACCGGGGGACCCCGGCGCTGCGCCACCCAGAAACCATTTTTGCTCTGAGAAGTGACCTGAGCTATCGAGTTCTGCCGAGAGAATGCACGGGGAGAATGCCTTGCGGCGACGGTGATTGCGGATACGCTTGTAGGGGTCCTTCGACTTGTTCGGCTCGCTTCGCTCAATTCACTTCGCTCAGGATGACAATTTTGGTAAGAGCACAATCATCAAGATGACAACACTAATCGAGCCGCGGACAGTCTAAAGGTCGGCGGGGAGAACATTAACTATCTGGTAAATGGGCGGGGGCCGGTCAGACGCTGCTGTGGGCGCGGGAAGTGGGCCGGCTTGATGTACCTCTGAGACTTTGCTGGGGGCTGAAGAAGGCTTACCTTGAATTTACAGACGACGTTAACGTCGGAGGTCGATGTTAGCGCCAGAGATTGCGCCACTGGTTTTCGTCTGAAAATTTGGAAAGGCCCTCTCCCGATGAAGAACCCGTACGACGTTTTACGAGCCAAAGAGCAGGAACTGATCAAGGTGCGCAAAGAGATGGATGCTTTGCGGATTGCGGCGAAATTGCTGGGCGCCGAAGATAAGAAGCTCTCCAGCAGTAACGAGGGGCAATCACTGACGCGAGTCGTGGAAATGCCCTAGCTGGTTGAGTGGCAGGATTCTGTTTCGCAACCTCCCCCTTCCTCTTCACGACGCTCCGGAGCGGGCGGCTGACATGGCCGCCCGCTTTTGATTGTTGCGGAGCTATATGTCGCCCGGTTTCGACAGACTTCATTAGATTTCGATGATCATGTCTTCGATGCGTGTGGGATAGCGGTTCAGGACTTCGCCTTTTTCTTTTCTCACTACGACCGTGTCGGAGTGGCGGAAGCCGCCCCAGTCGGGGTCGTAGACGCCGGGTTCGCAACTGAAGGTCATTCCCTGCTTCAAGACGGTCTTGTCGCCTTCGGCAATCCACGGGGATTCGTGGCCTTCTAAACCGATGCCGTGGCCGGTGCGGTGGCGTAAGAACTTCTCGAATCCGGCTTTGCGAATCTGGTCGAGGCTCTTCTTGTCGACCTCTTCGGCTATCGCTCCCTCTTTCATATTTTCGACGCCCGCGTCGTGCGCGGCTAGCATGGCTTCGAAGAGGCGCTTCGCATGGTCGGACGGCTTGCCGATCACGAAGGAGCGCTCGGACTCGACGTTGTAGCCGCCGACGCAGGAACCGAAACTGATGATGAGCGCGTCGCCGTTCTTGAGGCGGTCGGTACTGGGGACGGCGTGCGGGAAGGCGGAGCGGCGACCGAAGGGGACGAGTCCGCCGAAGGGTGGATCGATGCTGACGCCGACGACATCTTTGAGGTCGGTGGACATGCGGTCGGCGACGGCATCGGCGGCGGCTTTCAGGATTTCGTTTTCGCTGACGGCGCCGTGTTTGTGGACATAGTCGCGGCCGACCTGCACCGAATATTCGGTATAGAACATGCTACGGCGCATGACGTTGAGTTCGGCTTCGTCTTTGACCTGACGCATGTCTTCGACGATGTCGAACGCTTCGACGATTTCGGCTTCGGGCGCGCCGAGTTTGATCTGCTTCATGCGGCTGGGCGTGGCTTCTTCGACGCCGATGCGGCCTTTGCCAAATCCGCGTTTGGCGACGCGCTCGAAGATCCAGCGGACGCGGTTTATCGGGCCGGGGAAATCGAAATACGCTTCGTAATCTTTGACCCACCAGAGTTTGACCTGGTCGGACTCGAGTCCGGGGATGAAGAGGGCAGGATCGCCGGACTTTGGGATGAGTGCGGCGAGCGGGCGTTCGGTGGAGAGATGGTAGTAACCGGTGGTATAGATGACGTTGATGGCGTGAAGGAGGACGAGGGCGTCGAGTTTGCGCTCGGCCATGGCGGCCTGGACCTGCGAGACTTTGCGGCGGTACCAGTCGGGAGGGAGGCGGTCGATGCCGGGGACGGGGCCGGCTGCGTCGGGCGCGATGCCCGTGTTGACTCTGAGCGTGTGGATGCGGCCGAAGGCGGAGAGGCGCGAAGACATTGTCAGGGCGGCGGCTCCGGCGGCGTTGCGAAGGAACAGACGGCGTGCTAGCTGATCCATTGCGGGCTCCAGGGATGGGTTTTGAGGCGTGGATAGATTACGCCGGAGCGCGGGATGTGTCGATGCGGATCCGTGGGTTTGTGGCGGGGTTGGGATTGGCCGCGTACAATCGAGAATTCGAGCAATCGCTATGGCGGATGTTCGACGAGGACTGATTATCGTTAATACCGGGCCCGGAAAGGGGAAAACTACCGCGGCCATGGGAACGGCCCTGCGAGCGGTTGGGCAGGGGATGCGCGTGCTTATGCTTCAGTTTCTGAAGGGGTCGTGGCACTACGGCGAACTGGATGCGGTGCAGGCGTTCGGCGACAAGTTTGTGATGAAGCAGATGGGGCGCGGGTTCGTGAAGGTTGGAGCGGAGAAGCCCGATCCGGAAGATGTGCGGATGGTGGAAGAGGCCTGGGCCGAGGCGGGGCGGGCGATCCTGTCGGGCGAGTGGGATCTGGTGGTACTGGACGAGATCAATTATGCGATCAGCTACGGGATGCTGGATGCGGCGAAGGTCGCCGAGACGCTGAAGAGGAAGCCAGAGATGGTGCATGTGATCTTGACCGGGAGGAACGCGCATCCGACAATTGTTGAGTTGGCTGATACGGTGACCGAGATGCGGCAGGTGAAACACGCTTATGAGAAGGGCCTGATGGCGCAGAGAGGAATTGAGTACTAGTTGTCAGTTCTCGGATCTCAGTTCTCAGTTGGGCTTTGCTGCGGGGACACTGCGGTGGTTCGGCTTTGAATTGTGATTGTGCAAGCAGAATACATAGGTCCTTCGCCTCGCTCAGGATGACAATGATGGTTTTTGGGGTTTTACTGAGAACTGAGAACTGCTTCTTATGACTTGGTTTAAACGACAATCCGGGGAGATTGATGCCAGCGGGACCAAGAAGGTCCGCACTGAGGGGCTTTGGGTTAAGTGCGACAACTGTCGGCAGATTATCTGGAAAAAAGATCTGGAAGAGAATTTTAATGTCTGCCCGAAGTGCGACAAGCATTTCAAGATCGATGCGCGAACACGGCTTGCGCAACTTTTGGACGACGGGCAGTACGAGATTTTCGATAGCAATCTGGCGTCGACCGATCCGCTGAAGTTTGTGGATTTGAAGCCGTATTCGTCGCGGCTGAAGGCGGCCAAGGCTGACACCGGGTTGAAAGACGCGGTGATCAACGCGACCGGGAAGCTGAATGGGCGGCCGGTGATTGTCAGCGCGATGGAGTATTCATTCATCGGTGGCAGCATGGGCGCGGTGGTAGGCGAGGCGATTACGCGGGCGATCGAGAAGGCGATCGAGACGCGGACTCCGATTGTGATTGTTTCGGCTTCGGGCGGAGCGCGCATGATGGAAGGCGCGATCAGCCTGATGCAGCTGGCAAAGATCTCGGCGGCGCTGGCCCGGCTGGATGAGGCGAAGGTTCCGTACATTTCGGTATTGACCGACCCGACTACCGGCGGGGTGACGGCGTCCTTTGCGATGCTGGGCGATCTGAATATTGGCGAGCCGGGGGCCTTAATTGGATTCGCCGGGCCTCGGGTGATTGAACAGACGATTCGGCAGAAACTGCCGCCGGGATTCCAGCGGTCGGAATTTTTGCTGGAGCATGGCATGCTTGATGCGGTGGTACCGCGGCGGGAGATGAAGGGCTATATCGCGCGGGCGTTGGATTTCATGGCGGGAGGGGCGGTGGGCGCGGCCATCAGCCATCAGCCATCAGCCGTCAGCTAAGGCACGGAATTCCCGACAAGTTTGTGCCCCTCGCGGAACGGCGGGCGAGGACGCCCGCCTTAACCGCCGGCGAGACGCCGGCGCTACGATGTGGCTCCTTCCTTTATTTTTCGAATCTTGTCGGCCTTGTTGTGCTTCCATTTAATGTGCGTCTGGCGCGGTTCGTTGCGTGTTCATGGATTGTCGGCGCCAGATGTCTCACACTGATAGCTGAACGCTGACAGCTGAGAGCTTCCTTTTTGTCCTACGAAACCGCAGTGGCGCAGATGTATGCGTTGGGGCATGAACTGGCCCATACGCCTTCGCACAAGTTTGACCTGGCGCATATGCGGGTGCTGCTTGGGGCGCTCGGGAATCCGGAGCGGACTTTTCCCTCGGTGCTGGTGGCGGGTACGAATGGGAAGGGATCGACTTCGGCTACCTTGGCGTCGATCCTGCGGGCTTCGGGGTTGAAGACTGGACTCTATACTTCGCCGCATCTGGTGCGGATCAATGAGCGGATTCGACTGGATGGAGAGACGATCTCGGACGACGATTTTGTTCTGGTACACGACGTCGTGGATCGGACGGCGGAGCGGTTGGTGGGTGAAGGAGACTTGCCTTGGCATCCGAGCTTCTTCGAGATGCTGACGGCGATGGCGTTTGAGTATTTTGCGCGCAGCCGGCCGGATATTGTTGTGCTCGAAGTCGGGATGGGCGGACGGCTGGATGCGACGAATGTCGTCGAGCCTCGGATTAGCGTGATCACCGATATTTCGCTGGATCATCAGAAATTCCTGGGGAACACGCTGCGCGAGATTGCGGGGGAGAAGGCCGGGATTATTCGCGCAGGCGGAGTGGTGGTTACTTTGCCTCAGATGGCTGAGGCTAATGACGTGATTGGGCACACGATACTCGATCGCGGGGCTCGGGCTGTGAATGCTGTGTCGTATGTACCTCCGGTGTCTCCCGGCAGCGATTCGTTTTGGCTTTCGCAAAAAGCTTTTAACGCAGAGGGCGCCGAGAACCCCACAGAGAACGCTGAGAAAATCCAAAGATATCCACTGGCGGTTTTGGGCGCGGAGATCATGGTGGAATCGGCCCTAGTGGGGCGGCATCAGTTGAGAAATACGGCGTTGGCGATTGCTGCGGCTGCCGAACTCAGAGAGCAGGGCTTTAGGTCGATTACGGCTCGATCGATTGAGCTGGGGATTCGGGAAACTTGGTGGCCGGGGCGGTTTCAGGTGGTACCTGCCCGCGACGGGCGGCCCGAATTCGTACTGGATGTGGCGCACAACCCGGCTGGGGCATGGGCTTTGCGGGCTACGCTTTCGGCGGAATATCCGGAGCGCGCGGTGACGATGGTGTTTGGGGTGTTGCGGGATAAGGCCGTGGGGGAGATTGCGGAGGTACTTTTCCCGATTGCTGAGCGCGTGATTGTTACGCATGCCGATAATCCGCGGTCGGCTACGGTGGCGGAGATTCGGGAGGCGGCGCGGCGGACTTCGGCGGAAATTGAGGAGGCGGAGAACGTGGTTGCGGCGCTTGAAAAAGCTGAACGGGCCGCTGGGCCGAAGGGTCTGGTTGTGGTTACCGGATCGATTTACATTGTTGGAGTGGCGATGCGGACGTTGGGGGTTCGCATCTAATACGGTTGATTGTGGCGTCGGATGCTGAATAAGATCGCGACAACTGCGGAGGCCGAAAAGGGGGGAGCCGAGCTTCGCTCGGCCTGGACGGGCGAGGCGCCCGTCGCCACGTCGCCTGTCCCCAGATCGCCTGCCTCTACCAAAACCTATGCGCGGCGGCATGGGTGGCCTAGCCGGCTACGGTCGTACTTTATCTTTGATCCCTTGATTTGGGCTTACACGATTGTTCTGGGGTCGACTTCGCTGCTGACTTCGCTCTTCGACAAGGACGGCCGGATTCAGCATCGGCTGGCTACGGCCTGGTCGTGGCTGATCATGAAAACGATTTTGTCGCCGGTGACTGTGACCGGAAATGCCGGAGCGATTGTGCCGGGCGCCGGCGGGCGGCCTCGGGTGTTTGCGATAACACACGCCTCGGCGCTCGACATTCCAATCCTTTATGTCTACCTGCCATTCCAGTTTCGGATTGTGTTCAAAAGTGAGTTGCTTTCGTATCCGTTTATTGGATGGCATTTGAAGCGGTCGGGGCAGGTTTGCATCAACCAGCAGAATCCGTCGGCTTCGATTGGGGCGATCAAGTCGGCGCTGCGGAGTTTGCGCAGCGGGATGCCGCTGGTGATTTTTCCTGAGGGTGGACGGACGCCGAACGGAAAGATTCAGCCGTTCCTGCCGGGAGCGTTTTTTCTGGCGATCAAGGCACAGGCGGAGATTGTGCCGATAGCGCTCGCGGGGACGTTTGATCTGCTGCCAATGAATACCTATCACATCAGGAGCCAGCCGCTGGAGATGCGGGTGGGTAAGGTGATTTCGACGGCGGGGATGACGCTGGCCGAGACCGAGGCGGTTTCGGCGCGGGTGAAGGCGGCGATTGAGGAACTGGCCGGGGGCTCTTCCCTCAGCGGCTGAAGCCGCCAACTAATGTTTGCGTTGATCGCAGCGCTGAAGCGCTGCGCCACCCAAAACCAACACTAGCCGTGGCAGATCGCGTGCCTGCGATTCAGGGAGCCCTTGTGGCGGGAATCCTTGCTCTTCATCTGCGTTGGCGCGTATGATGCAGCGTTTATGAATTCACGAGCGGCGGGACGAACAGTCGAAATTCATCAGAAAGCGCAGTTGATGTCGGCTTCGGAAGTAGAGCGGACGCTGATCCGGCTGGCGCACGAAATCCTGGAAAAAAATAATGGGGCCGCGGACCTGGCGCTGGTCGGGATACGGCGGCGCGGGGTTCCGCTGGCGGAGCGGCTGGCGCGGATCATTCAGCGTATCGAGAAACAGCCGGTGCCGGTGGGTACGCTGGATATCACGTTGTATCGGGATGATCTGTCGACCCTGGATTCGAAGCCTGTGGTGCAGAAGAGCGAGATTGGGATTCCGATCGAGGGCAAGTCGGTGGTGCTGATTGACGATGTGCTCTATACCGGACGGACTACGCGGGCGGCAATGGACGCGCTGTTCCACTCCGGACGACCAAAACGGCTACAGCTTTGCGTGTTGATTGATCGCGGGCATCGGGAGCTGCCGATTGAGGCCTCGTTTATTGGGCGCGTCGTGCAGACTACCGAGAATCAGATTATCGAGGTGAAGTTGAAAGAGGTTGATGAGGCGGAGAAAGTGTTGTTGATGGAGAAGATGTAAGGCGATTGCAGATTTCAGATTGCAGAAGTAAAACCTTAATGAATGCTGCACGTGGATCGTTGCTCGGCATTGAGCATCTGGAAGCGGCCGAGATATTGCGGATATTGAGGTCGGCTCGGCGGATGAATCCGGACCGGCCGCGCCCGCTTTTGCGCGGACGGCGGGTGCTGCTTCTTTTTTATGAAGCGTCGACGCGGACGCGAAGTTCGTTTGAGATCGCGGCTAAGTCGCTGGGCGCGCACACCATTCTGATTCAGGCGGCGGGGTCGAGCATCGAGAAGGGCGAGTCGCTGCTCGATACGGGATACACGGTGCGGGCGGTTGGCGCGGACGTGATTGTGATCCGGCATCCGAATGCTGGAGCTCCGCAGGTGATGGCGCAGCATCTCGATGTGCCGGTGATCAATGCCGGAGACGGGCTGCATGAGCATCCGTCGCAGGCGCTGCTCGATGCTTACACGATTCTGCGAAACAAGAAGAGCTTCAAGGGGCTGCAGGTCGCGATTGTCGGCGACATTTTTCATAGCCGGGTGGCGCGGTCGGCTTGCCATTTGCTGTCGAAGTTTGGGGTGAAGATTATTTTGTGCGGGCCGGCGGAGCTGGTGCCAGATGTCGCAGCGACGATTGCGCCGGGTGTGCGCGTGACCCGGCATATCGAAGATGCGCTGCGCGGGACTGATGTGGTGATGCTGCTGCGCGTACAGAAAGAACGGCTCGCGGGGATGAAGATCGATCTTCCGGAGTACATTGCGCGCTATCAAATGACAACGGCCCGGGTAAAGATGGCGAAGAAGGATGCGATTGTGATGCATCCCGGGCCAATTATTCGCGGGCTGGAGTTGACGAGCGAGGTGGCGGACGGGACGCAGGCGCGGATACTGGAAGAGGTGAAGAACGGTGTGCCGACGCGGATGGCGATTTTGGCAAGGGCCGTCGGGAAATTGCGGTGAAGTCAGCGAGAGTGCTCCTGGAGAAAAACAGCAGGTCCCTCGCTGCGCTCGGGATGACAAGGGTTAACAGGCCGGAATGACTGGATGTAGTCAGGGGTGTGAAGGGCGAAGTTTGAAGACGAATGACAAGTCGAGTTTGCTGATTGCTGGTGGGCACTTGATTGATCCGGCTTTGCGGGTTGATGCGCCTATGGACATCCTGCTTAAGGATGGGCGCGTGGCTGATGTTGCTTCGCCTCGGAAGATCAAGGGGGCGGACCGGAATTTTGACGCTCGCGGGTTGGTGGTCGCGCCTGGTTTTGTAGACCTGCATGTGCACTTGCGGGAGCCGGGGCAACAACACAAAGAGACGATTGCTACAGGAACAGCAGCAGCAGCGGCGGGTGGGTTCACTACCGTTTGCACAATGCCGAATACGGCGCCGGTGGTGGATTCTCCGGATTGGGTTCGGTGGGTTGGGTCGCCCGAGCGCGGCGCGGTCGTGAACGTTTTTCAGATTGCGGCGGCTACGCGAGGGAGCAAGGGCGCGGTGCTGACGGATTTCGGCGCGCTGCAATCGGCGGGGGCAATTGCGGTCACGGATGACGGGAAACCGATTCTTGATGACCGCGTGATGCGCGAGGCTTTGATCCTCGGCGGGGAGCTGAATTTTCCCATTGTGCAGCACGCGGAAGACACGCGCATGACGGAGAACTGCGCGATGAATGCCGGGGCGCGGTCGTTTCGACTGGGATTACGCGGAATGACGGCAGCGGCCGAGGCTTCGATTGTGGAGCGCGACGTGCAACTGGCGACGACGATTCCCAATGCGCGGTTGCACGTGGCGCATCTCTCAACCGCCGACGCATTGAAGGCGGTGCGACGCGGGAAGCGGGCGAAGGCGCGGATTACGTTTGAAGTAACGCCGCATCACTTTGCGCTGACCGATGAGGATATGCGGGACTACGACTCGAATTTCAAGATGAATCCGCCGCTGCGGTCGCGGGCCGATTTGGATGCGATTCTGGTAGCGCTGGAAGATGGAACGGCGGATGCGATTGCGACTGATCATGCCCCGCATGCCGCACATGAGAAAGAGATGGAGTTTGAGCGAGCGGCATTTGGCATAACCGGACTTGAGACTGCATTGGCACTGGCGATTACCAAGCTGCATGTTGGGAAGAGGATTCCGCTGCGGAGGATTGTGGAGTTGTTTACGGCGGGTCCGGCGCGGTGCTTCGATCTGCGCGGGCGCGGGTCGCTGGCGCGCGGCGCTTTTGGGGATGTGACTATCTTTGATCCTAAGAAGAAGTGGACGTTTGAGACAGCCAAGTCACGATCGAAGTCGAGGAATACGCCGTTTGGTGGATGGGCGATGACCGGGAAGGTTGTGGCTACGGTTGTTGGTGGGAAGATCGTGTACGAGGCGTGACTCGGCGGCTAAAGCCGCCTCTCTAAGAAATACTCTCATCGCAGCGCTAAAGCGCTGTGCCACCCAAAAGCAGGTACTTCTTGGCTGCTAGGTCTGAGGTCTCAGCCTCTAGCTCTTAGCTTTTAGCCGTCCGCCATCAGGCATCAGCGAAACCTCAGATTAGCAACCGAGTGGAATGGACGCCTGGGGGTTCTTCCAACGATCAATCTACATTCACCGTGAACTGCACTGTGTTTGCGCCTGGACATGATGCTGTCACGGTTACTGTTCCTTCTTGCATGGGTGCCGTGTAACGTGATCCGGCTATGCCTTTGCTGCTGGTAATTGCGGGGTTGGGCAGGAAGCTGCCGCCCGCGCCGTTGTCGCTGTAACTGACCTGCGCGCCCTTGACCACGTTGGTGTACTGATCTTCTACCAGCACCTGCAATTGCTTTGAGGTGCTCTGGCCGGTTTTAACAGTCTGATTGTTGCCGGCGTAAACGGCCATTGAGGCTGGCGGTCCTGCGAGAACCGTGGCTTTGAAGGACACTGGCGCGACGCCTGCGGTCGAAGCGGTGATGGCGATGATTCCGGCCTTCGTTCCCGTGGTGTAAGTCGTGGAGGCGATGCCCGCGGAGTCAGTCGTGGCTGTCGCCGGAGTGAGCGTGCCGCCTGCGTCGTTGTCGGAGAAAGAGATTGAGATGCCGACAACCGGGTTGCCTTGCGCGTCCTTCACCTTCACTTTGAGCGGCGATTTTAGGCTCGTGGTGACGGGCGCGGATTGATTGTTGCCGGACGCGATGACCATCGACTCCGGCGCGCCGGTGGTTGCTGTCACCGTGAAGATGGCGCTGGCGTAGTTGGGGCTGGAGGCTGTGATTATGTATGTGCCGGGGGTCTTGGGCAAGGTGTAGTAGGTGCTGACGGTACCGTTGGCGTCGGTCTGCGTTGTTGGATTCGAGAAGGAGCCTCCGCGCGGGCTGACCGTGAAGGTCACGGGAATTCCCGCTTGATGGATCGGGTTGTGCGTGTACGGATCGACGAGGCCGGCCTCGAGGGCGATGGGAAGCTGGCTTCCGATCTGGCCGGTCTGATTGTTGCCCGCAAGCGGAGTGAATCCGACGAGCAAGCCGAAAACTGAAAGTTGCGTCTGGCCGTTGAGGTAGACGCGTCCGTTGGCGACGACCGGCATCGCGAAGTGAACGACTTCGGGGATGCCGTCGCGCTTTTGGTTCATACCGCTGTCGTAAAACTCGGTGGCCAGATTGGTGGCGTCGTAAGCGAAGAGTTTGCTGGTTGGGAAAGTGGCGTGCCAGAAGATTGCGTTTTGTGTTCCGTTCGAAGAAACGATACCGCCGGTCGGATTGGCGGTAGCTTTTGGCGTTTGCGATGTGGGCTGCGACGAGAGCTGGCCGTTGTTGAACGAGTAGGCCATGATCGGCGTTCCTTCGGCAGCGATATAGACGTTGTTGTTCCAATAGGTCTGCCCGGCGTGAACTTCTCCCTGAACGGGCACGTCGAGTTCCTGGGGAATCTGGAAGTCGCCAGCCGGGTTGTATTGACCGAGGTCGGTCTGATTGAGAATGTAGGCGGTTCCGTCCTTGTCGGTGGCGAGAGCGTAATGGCCGCCGTTGGGCTGAACGGGCAGGAGCGTCACGAAGCTGGAACTTAGATCGAGATCGTTCTCCTGGAAGAAAAGCTGATTGTAAGGAGTGAAGTAATCTCCGAGAGTGAGGGTGTTTCCGACTTGAGTCAGCTTGAGGGCTGTATCGCCGAAGTGAGTGCCGCCGGGACCGTCGAATAAGCCGTCGCCGGTGCTGAAGAAGACATTGCCGTTATCGTCGCCGGCGAGTCCTGCGCCGGATTGCCAGATGGCGGAGGCCTGCACATCGGGAGAAACGTCAAAGGCACCCATGGGCTGGAGATTATCGGCATTGTAGGCCATAACCCAGCCGTTCTCGGTCTTGATGTTGCAACCCGGGCCGCCGAAGCCGACATAGACAATTCCATTCTGCAAAAGCAGGCCGGGACGCTGCTGCTGATAGCGATCGATGAAAGTGTAGGTCTCGCCGTTGATGACGACAGAGGCGGAGATCGTGGCGGGACCGCCGAAAAGTTCCTGGCCCGTGCCGAGATCGAGAGCATGCAGGCGATGAACGTAGGTGCCGTTCTCCTTTGTCATCGCGAGGAAATAAATGGCGTGCCTTGTGGTGTCGATGACGGGAGTTCCTTGGATGCCGAATTCGGAGTAGCCGGTTACGCGGCATTTCTCATCAACCAAAGGAACGGTGGTGACGCCGTCATCTGCATCGAGCAGATTGACGAACCAGAGTGGCTGCGCGTTCGAGCCCTGATTGTTGTCGGCATCGAAGGCATAAATACTGTCGTGCATAGTGACTGCATAGACGACATTGTGAGTCGCGTTCAGCGCGGGAATGTAGACATTGGGTACGTAGAGCGGCTGCGCGGCCATCTGGCCGTCGAGCGGATAGGAGAAGAGCAGTCCGAACCCATTCGCGTTGACATTGGCCGGCGTGAGAATTGTTTCCTGCGTGTTCTGCCCGGTGCGAGCGTTGTCGTAGTGCTGAGTGAGAACTGAGACCTGGCAGACGGCGGGAACGATGGCGAGGATGAGGGTCAGTGCGACGGCAGAAGTGACAAAAATTGGCACAAGGGATCGGACCTGCGGAGACGAAGAAGGCGAAATATGAGTTCTCATGGATTTTCCCTAACTAGTCAATGTTGCACGATGGGGAGAAACCAAGTTTACGCCGGGCGCTGGGGAATCAAGTACTTAAATTGGCATGGAGGGGCTGGGGAGGCCATCTATAGGCAAATTCTTGCGCAAAAGGGAAAGAGGGTGGAGTTGGACTAGGGGCAATAGGGTGCTGGGGTGAGCGGATGACGAAGTTCAGAATCTCACCTTGTTTCGACCTGAATCAGAGAGAAGTTCCTGCGGATATGCTGGCGGAGGTTGAGGGAGTAGGGTTCCCCTCGGCTGCCGCTCGGGGCAGGCTCTTCGACTGCGTAGAAAGTTCGCTTCGCGAACTTTCTGCTCCGCTCAGGATGACATCGCAATAATTGAGGCGATCACGGCACTAGTCGACCGTCACCGTGAACTGGACGTTGCCTACTCCGGGCGAAGATGCGGTGACTGTTACTGTCCCTGTTTGTGCGGGAGCGGTGTACCGCGAGCCTGCGATTCCTTTGCTCGTAGTTATGGCCGGATTGGGGGAGAAACTGCCGCCCTTGCCTCCGTCGCCGTAGGTGACTTGAGCGCCCTTCACTACGTTGGAATATTGATCAGTGATCAAGACCTGCAACTGCTTTGACGTGCTCTTCCCTGCCTTCACGGTTTGGCCGTTGCCGGCGTAGATGGACATTGATGCTGGGGGACCAGCCAGGACTGTCTCCTTAAACGAGACGGGCGCGATTCCTGCAACTGATGCTGCGATGTTTACCGTGCCGGCCTTTGTTCCGGTGGTGTAGGCGGTGGAGGCGAAGCCTCCGGAGTCGGTGGTGACTGTGACGGGCGAGAGCGTGCCACCCGCGCCTGCATCGGAGAATGTGACGCTGACACCAGCGAGTCCGTTGCCCTGGGGGTCTTTGACCTTCACCTTGAGCGCGGTCTTGAGAGCGGTCTTCACGGGGCTGGACTGATTGTTGCCGCCGGCGATGGCCACGGATCCGGGAGTTCCAGCAGTGGCAGTCACCGTGAATATGGCGCTCGCATATCCCGAACTGGCCGCGGTGATGGTGTAAACGCCGGGAGCCGCCGGAAGAGTGTAGTTGGTGGTAGCGACGCCTGTGCTGTCAGTCTCTGTTTGCTTCGGCGAAAACATTCCGCCGGTTGGATTGACGCTGAAAGCTATCGGGATACCGGCCTGGTTGATCCCGTTGCCGGTATACGGATCGACGAGACCGGCCTGCAACGGAATGGGCAGCAGGCTTCCGACGGAACCGGTTTGATTATTACCCGCGACCGCCGCAAAGGCAGGCATCAGGCCGAACACCGAGAGTTGCGAGGCGCCGTCGACATAGACGCGACCGTTGGCGACGATCGGCATTCCGAAGTGGACCATCTTCTCCATGCGATCGCGAGCACCGGCCATGCCGCTGTCGTAAAGCTCGTAAGCCAGGTTCGTGGCGTCGTAGGCGAAGAGCTTAGCGGTCGGAAAAGTTACGTGCCAGAAAATTCCGTCTTGCGCGCCGTTCGATGAAACGATGCCGCCGGTGGGATTGGCGGTGGCTTGCGGCGCCTGGGAGATAGGCGCTGAGGAAATCTGACCGTTGCTAAACGAATAGGCCATGAGCGGAGTCTGCTCGGCGGCGACGAAGATGGTATTGTTCCAGAATGTGAGACCGGCGTGCACCTGGCCTTGCACGGGCATGTCGATTTCCTGTGGAATTTGGAAATCGCCGGCCGGGTTGTAGCCACCCAGGTTGTTCTGATTGAGAAGATACGTTGCGCCGTTCTTGTCGATGGCTAGGAGGAATTGGCGGCCGTCCGGCAGTTGCGGGAGGATCTGCACCATTCCGGAACTCACGTCAAGATCGTGCTGACGCAAGAACTGCTGGTTGTAAGGAGTAAAAGAGTCCGCAAGGTTGAGACCGCCAGCGCCCTGGCTGAGTTTGATGACGCTGTCGCCATAGTGCGTGCCGCCGGGGCCATCGAAGAGGCCGTCACCGGTGCTGAAGTAGATGTTTCCGTTGCCGTCGCCAGCGATGCCAGCGCCGGAGAGCCAGACGGCGGAGGCTTTGACGTTGGGCGAAGCATCCCAGGCTCCGACCTGCTGGAGCGTGGTGCCGTCATAAGCCATGACCCAGCCGTTTTCCGTCTTTACGTTGCAGCCCGGACCGCCATATCCGATGTAGACGATTCCATCCTGAAGCAGAAGACCGGGGCGGGCCTGCTGGTATTTGTCGATGAAGGTGTAGGTGCCGCCGTTGATCTCGACTGAAGCTGCAATCACCGTCGGGCCACCGAAGAGTTCCGCGCCGGTGCCGAGGTCGAGGGCGTGGAGGCGATGGACGTAGTTGCCATTCTCTTTGGTGATGGCTTCGATGTAAATGGCGTTCTTGGTTGTATCAATGACGGGAGTTCCCTGGATGCCGAACTCGGTGTAGCCCACGCTGCAGCCTTCATCGGCCTGCGGGACGCTGGTGATGTCGTTGGCGGGATTGAGAAAGCTGACGTACCAAAGTGGCTGGGCGTTGGCACCCTGATTGTTGTCGGCGTCAAAGGCGTAAACGCCGTCGTGCATGGTGACGGCGTAGACGACGTTGTGGGTCGAGTTCAGCGCCGGGATCAAGACGTTGGGAACGTAGAGCGGCTGGGCCGTCATCTGGCCGTCGAGGTCGTGGGTAAAGAGCAATCCAAACTGGGTGGGGTTGACGTTGGCGTGCGTGAGGAGCTTTTCCTGCGTGTTCTGGCCAAGCCGGGCGTTGTCATAGTGCTGCGTCAGGACGCTGATCTGGGCGAATGCCGGGAGCGATGCCAGGCAGAGCAGGATAATGACGGTCGCCGCGAAGATCGAGATATCCCAACGAGGGCGGCTGGAGCGACAACGCACACGGGCTTGGCGCACGAATGACATGACAGGACCTGGGTTCCCTTACAGCAGGTATGCACAACCAGAGGGGAGAAAACGGCTAGAGTCGCCGTTGGGCGATTATAACCTGCATTAGTTTTCGAAAACAAGACAAAGAGAATGGAGCCAAGTGCAATGATTGCCCAGGCTTGGCGGCGATCGAGGAGGGCATGCGACAATCCTCGGGATGGGGTCTGGTTTCCAAGGGCGCTTCCCGATGTTGATGGCGTTGCTTCTCGTGAACGCCATCATGATAGCGGGCGCGGCGGGGATTGCACGCGCGGAAACCGTTACTTTTTGCAAACAAGTGGCGCCGATCCTTTATCAGCATTGCGTGAGTTGCCATCGACCGGGGCAGATCGCGGCCGGGTCGCCGCTGCTGAGTTATGAGGACGCGGCAAAGCGCGCGGCGGGGATAGAGGAAAAGGTGACGCGGCGCGAGATGCCGCCGTGGCCTGCAGATTCAAGCAAAAGCGCGAAGTTTCGTAATGATCCGTCGCTTACACAACAGGAGATCGACACGCTGGTGGCGTGGGTGAAGGCGGGGGTACTGAAGGGTGATGAGGCGGACCTGCCGCCTGCGCCGCATTTTGCTGAAGGATGGCTGCATCCGAAGGGGCTTGCGCCGGATCTTGTCGTCACCTTACCGGAGACACAGTTGCCTGCAGATCGCGAGATTCCTTACCTAAGATCGCTGGTCAAGGTGCCGGTTTCTGAAGATAAGTGGATCGTGGCCATGCAGGTGTTGCCGGGGAACAGCGCTGTCATGCATCACATGGCGATCACGGAGCTGATACTGCCGGATGGGATGACTCCAGAGAATATCGACAAGCTTGAATCCGTCGCGCGGAAGCTGGGCTTTGCGAACGGTCTGAATGTTCATTTTGCGGTCACGGCGCCCGGGAATTCGGCGGTGTACGACATGCTCGGCGTCTACACGCCGGGGACGACGATCGAGATGTATGAGGACGACAGCGCCAAGCTGCTGAAGGCGTGCAAGAACTGCTACCTCAACTTCAATATTCACTACCAAACTACGGGAAAGGCGGAGAAAGACCAGACGCGAGTGGCGTTCTGGTTCGCGCCGAGGGCGCCGAAGCATCAGCTGCTTCGGGTGCCGGCGTCGGGCGAAACGATTGTTGCCGATGGCCAACAAGTGTTGACCGATGCGCCCGGGGAGAAGGCGGAGGGAACGATGGTTGCGATTCCGCCGATCCCGCCTGGGGCCGGGAATTACGAAATCGTCGGGATTACGGCGTACACGGCGCCGGTGACGATTTATCAGTTTCAGCCCCATGCGCATCTTCGAGGGAAAGATTTCAATTACTCTGTCGTTTTTCCGGACGGGCGAGAGCAGAGCGTTCTTGCCGTTCCCAAGTATGACTTCCATTGGCAGTTGGCTTATGAGCTTGTAGAACCGCTTAAGATGCCCGCCGGGAGCAAGCTGATCATCACCGCGCACTACGACAACTCAGCGGCGAACGAACATTTGCTGCATCACCATGGGCACAGCGAGGCTGAGACCGAACATACGACCGGGGCGGAGAAGGAAGTTTACTTTCGCGAAAAGAACCAGAGCTGGGATGAGATGTTTACGCCATTTATTCAGTATGCGGTTGACGGCGATGGCTCGGGTGCGCAGGACGAGGCGGCGCCATCAGCGGCTCAAGATGCACTCAGCGTTGTCGAGGCCGTCGGGTGTCTGGAGCGCGACGCGGGAGATGTCTGGTGGCTGACGCGGGCTGGCACGCCAACGGTCACGAAGACGCAGACTACTTCGTCGACCGAGGTGAAGACCGCAGCCGACAGGCCCCTGGGCGAACAGCGAGATCGGCTGATTGGGGTCGCAGCATTTCATCCTTCTGCCACAGGAGGACGGAAGGTTGCGGTCAAAGGCGTGCTGATTCAGGCGGGCGGCGAACGCCGGATCAATGTAACTTCGCTGCAGGCGGCCGGATTGGGATGCTCCGTAGATCTGGCTCGATAACTTAGCGCGCAGGAATGCCCGCCCCCATACATGAAAGTGCTACAATTCGCGGCCATGAATCAGACTCTCCGCGTGTTCTTGTGGATCGCTGCGCTGCCTTTGCTCGTTCTTGTCCTCACTGCCGCCGCCGACGAAGTTGAGATCACCGCCGAACCTTCGCATCATCTTGTTTTTGAAAACTCCGAAGTACGGGTGTTCAGCGTGTCGGTTGCACCGCATGCGTCAACGTTGATGCACCGGCATCGGCACGACTATGTCTTTGTCACTGTGGGAGACACGTCGATCTCGAACGAAGTTGAGGGCCGGGACCCAGTGGAATTGAAGCTCAACGATGGAGCGGCGCGATTCGCGACCGGCAACTTCGCGCACATTGCGCGCAATCTAGGAGACGTACCTTTTCGCAACGTAACCATTGAACTGCTGCAGGACGAGAAGAGGAGAACGACACCGTCGCCCTGGAAGAAAGACAGCGGCGAGGAAGAATTCGCGGCCGGGCGCAGAAAGATTCTGTTTGTGAAAGACGCTGTGCGGGTATCGGAGATCGACCTGAGTCCGGGAGGCATAGTTCGCAACGAAGGAACCGGACCGCAGCTCCTAGTGGCGGTGAGCAAGATCGAGCTGCACAGCGACATGGGAAGCAAAGGGTCGGTGGAGATACTTAAGGCTGGAGAAAGCAAGTGGGTGGATGAGAGTTCGCGAATATTGAACTCGGGACATGATCCGGCGCGGCTGGTAGTCTTGGAGTTCTAGTTCTCAGTTGCTAGTTGCTAGAAAGGTTTACTCTTCTTTTGGTTTGTGTCCGCTACATTTCAGCACTGGCAGGCGCGGATATTTTGGGAACGCTGAGTCGGTCTTCGAGAGTTCGCAGCGGATGAAGACCGAACCTCTATCGGACTTGATGCGCTGGGCATGCTGACAGTTTCCGCAGAGTCCTGCGGGCTGGCTCTCCTTTATCACTTCTTCTGCACCCTCCAGACGCCAACATTCTAAAGGCACAGCCGGAGCGGCATGCTTGACTGGCCGCGAGTTACAATCAGGGACGGGAAAAATTCATATGAAAAACTCCGCAATGTCACGTCCGTTGTTTGAAGTTGACCCCGAAGTTGCTAATGCCATCGATAACGAAGTGCGCCGCCAGCATGAAGGGCTGGAATTGATCGCGTCGGAGAATTTTGTCAGCGAAGCAGTACTTGAAGCTGCCGGTTCGGTGTTTACGAACAAATACGCCGAGGGATATCCCGGCAAGCGCTACTACGGCGGATGCGAGTTCACCGACGTGGTCGAGAACCTGGCTCGCGAGCGGGTGAAAAAACTATTTGGCGCTGAGCATGCCAATGTGCAGCCACATTCGGGATCGCAGGCGAACCAGGCGGCGTATGCGTCGGTTATCCAGCCGGGGGATACGGTTCTGGGGCTCAACCTGGCGCATGGCGGACATTTGACGCACGGGCATCATCTGAATTTCTCCGGGAAGACGTACAAGATCGTGCCTTACGGCGTGACGAAAGAAACGGAAACGATTGACTATGACGCGCTAGAGAAGCTCGCCGAGCAGGAACGGCCAAAGCTGATCATTGGCGGCGGGAGTGCGTATCCGCGGATCATTGACTTTTTGCGCATGCGGCAAATTGCCGATAAGGTCGGCGCGATTTATCTGGTCGATATGGCACATTTTGCGGGATTGGTGGCGGGTGGCGCACATCCTTCTCCCGTGCCACACGCGCAGATCGTGACTTCGACGACGCACAAGACGCTGCGCGGGCCGCGGTCGGGAATGATTTTGAGCAAGCAGGAATTTGGGGCGGCGATCGATAAGACGGTCTTTCCCGGAATGCAGGGCGGCCCACTCGTACACATTATGGCGGCGAAAGCGGTCTGCTTCCTCGAAGCCTCGCAGCCGAGTTTCAAGGAATACGCGCGGCAGATTGTCGCAAACGCCAAGGTGCTAGCGGAGACTCTGGCAGCTGAGGGTTTCCGAATTATCTCCGGCGGAACGGATACCCACCTGATGCTGGTCGACGTATTCGCGAAGGGCATGCTGGGCAGCGAGGCAGAGAAGGCGCTGGGCGAGGCGGCGATCACCGTCAACAAGAATGCGATTCCGTTCGACGCGAATCCACCGATGAAGCCGAGCGGCATTCGCGTCGGGACGCCTGCCGTCACGACGCGCGGAATGAAAGAAGGCGAGATGCGGCAGATCGGGCGGTGGATTTCGGAGGCGTTGCATAATCGCACGGATGCTGCGGCGCTCGCGCGAGTACGCAAACAGGTAATCGGGCTGGCGGAAGAGTTCCCGCTTTATGCGGAGAGACGAGCGCGGGCGGAAGTTCGAGCATAAGCATTTTCCATGGTTGATTTCCTTCGTGGACCTTCGTGGCTTGGTGGTTCAGAGACATTCACCACAAGGGACACTAAGGATCACGAAGGGAACAGCATAGCTTTCATAATTTCGTCCTCACCCTAATTCAGGTTCCATGAATCCTCTTCCACGTGACATTCTGCATCGCATTGGGAACACATCCCTGCTCGCGCTACGTCATGTCGGGCCCGCGAATGGGGCGCGCATTCTGATCAAGCTTGAAAACGAGAACCCGACCGGCAGCATGAAGGACCGCGTGGCGCTGGCGATGGTGGAGGCAGCCGAGAAGGATGGCCGGCTGAAGCCTGGTGGGAGTGTTGTCGAATACACCGGCGGAAGCACGGGCGTGTCGCTGTCGCTGGTGTGCGCGGTAAAGCGGTATCCGCTGCATATTGTTAGCTCGGACGCTTTCTCACGCGAGAAACTTGACCACATGCGGATCCTCGGGGCTCGGCTGCAAATTGTGCCGAGCGAGGGTGGAGGCATGACTGGCAAGTTGACGCGCGACATGGTGGAAGCCGCGCGCGTCATTACAGAGCAGACTGGCGGGTTCTGGACCGATCAGTTGAAGAACACAGACCAACTGGCGGCCTATCACACCCTGGCGGACGAAATCTGGACACAAACGGAGAAGAAGATCGACGGGTTCGTGCAGAGCGTGGGCACGGCAGCGTCGCTGCGAGGCGTGGCGGAGAGACTGCGGCAACGGGGCAAAGCGGTAAAGATTGTCGCGGTTGAACCTGCCGAGTCGGCAGTGTTGTCGGGCGGGACGCCGGGGGCGCACAAGATCGACGGGATCGGAGCGGGCTTTGTGGTGCCACTCTGGCAGGATGGCATTGCGGAACGGATTGAACTGGTGTCGACGGAGCAGGCTACCGCCATGGCTTTCCGGCTGGCGCGGGAAGAGGGGCTTTTTGCCGGCACCTCTACCGGGTGCAACGTCATCGCGGCGCTGCGACTCGCAGAGGAACTTGGGCCTGGCGCGACGATTGTGACTATCATGTGCGATACTGGGATGAAATACCTCAAGACTTACGGGAGTGCACTCGGCAAGGTGAAAACGGCCTCTTAGCTCCCTGGAAACTGCTATACCAGCAAGGACACGAAGGTCCACGAAGGGTTCCCTGATCGGGACCATGAGTCTTGTCGATCCATTCCACCATTCGTGAATTTTCTGTATCCCCCATCACGCCTGTGTTTAAATTCTCTTGGTGAAAGTCGCGATCGACATCCGCCGCATGACGGAGTTCGGCATTGGGACTTACATCCGCAATGTCGTCCGGAATTTGGGGCGACTGGATGAGCGTGACACTTACTTCCTCATCGGACCTTCCTCAAAGGTGGCCGAATTCGGGTCGCTTCCTGCCAACTTCCAGGCCGTGGAGCTGTCGGCACCAGACAACACGCTCAAAGGGTGCATTGAGTTTCGCGCAACGGTGCGGCGGCTGGAATGCAACCTGGCGCACATTCCGCACATGTTCTGGATGCCACGCGGATTGCCTTGCCCGTATGTGCTGACGGTGCACGATCTGCTCGAACATATGTATGGGACGCGCAATTTCTCCAGCCTGCGGCGCAGCATGCATTTTTACCTGACTCGGCGGATTCTGCGCGGCGCGGCGCGGGTCATTGCGGTGTCGCAATTCACCAAGAACGAGATTGAAAAACTGCTGGGAATTCCGGACGGGCGAATCGAGGTCGTATATAACGCGATCGACGAGCGATTCCTGCATGGACACGCGAGCGACGCCGACCGGCAGATGATTGCCGAACGCTATCAGGTAACGTATCCGTTCCTCTTGTACGCGGGGGCGATTCGGCCACATAAGAATGTCGTGCGGATTATCGAGGCGTTTTCAGCGCTCAAGAATGAATTAGCAAAAGGGCGACGGTATGGTGATTTAAAACTGATCATCATCGGGGACGATCTGTCGAGCCATCCGCGGCTGCGGCGCACGGTGGTGAGCGGCGGAGTGCAGAACGATGTACGGTTCCTTGGATTTGTGCCGATCGAGGTGCTGCGCATCTTTTACGATGTGGCGAAGGTATTTGTTTTTCCGTCGCTGTACGAGGGTTTCGGGCTGCCGCCGCTCGAGGCGATGGCGCACGGGACGCCGGTGGTCACATCGAACACATCAAGTCTGCCGGAGGTGGTTGGGAGCGCGGCGTTGACGGTAAATCCGGAAAATGTTTTCGAAATACGGAGGGCATTGCAGCAGGCGCTTTTGGATAGCGAGGTGCGCGAACGCATGAAGCGAATGGGCTATGAGCAGGCCTCGCGGTTCTCGTGGGAGAGTTCGGTGGCGCGGATACTGGAAATCTACCGCGAGGTCGCGGGAGAGGGGACCGCGGGAAGGGCGGCGGCGGACTAAGGGGCACAGTACGCTGATATTCAAGAACCCCTGCTTTTTGCAGCGATGACGAAACGCGCTCTCAAGGTCCACGGCATCAAAGACAAGAAATCATGGCAACAGTACGACTAAAAATCGATGTCGCCGGCACGGTTGGCGATGAGGCTTGGCGCGGGATCAGGCATTTTGACCAGATCCAAAGCGCGTCGTTTGGTCCGCAGTTCGGTTGCGGAGGCGGAGGCTGCACGCATGCCGCGAACGTAGCACATGGGAGGCACGAGTGGATTGGCGCCGAGATCCGGCTGCAGACGCCGCTTCTGGCACAATACGCGGTGTCTCATTATCTGGAGCAGGAGAGCGTGCTCGACGCCGATGTGGTGGAATAGCGAGTTGGTCTTTATCTCAGAATGAGTTCCTCCGAGACTCTCACGGGAGTTCCGAGCGAGACAGCAGCGCGGGCCCAAGGTCCGCTTGCGGACTGGCGCGTCGCTTTGCTCGTGCTTGTCGGACTGTGGATCGCGATTTACATGGTTGGGTTATCGAGCGCGCCGCTGTTGGACGACGCGGATACCGTCCACGCGGAAGCAGCCAAGGAAATGCTGCAACGCCACGACTGGGTCACGCTCTATGCAAACGGCGAACGATATCTCGAGAAGGCTCCGCTGATGTACTGGAGCGTGGCCATGAGCTACGAGCTATTTGGCATCAGCGAGTGGAGCACGCGCTTCCCGCTCATGCTTGGCGTGCTGGCGATGATCTTCGCGACCTATGGATTGGGGCGGTGGGCGCTCGGCGGCGGGGGCGGATTCGATTCGGCGCTGGTGCTGGCCACCGCCCTCGGACCGTTTCTGTTTACGCGATTTCTGATCCCGGATGTGCTGGTCGGGTTGTGGCTGACACTTACCTTCTGGTTCTTTCTTGCCTCACTGGAGCAGGAGACACCTTCGCAGGCGGTTTGCTGGGGATTGGCGGTTGTATGCGCACTTAACGTGCTCACCAAAGGACTGATCGGGCTGGTATTTCCGGCGGGAGCAATTGGAATTTATCTGTTGCTAAACGGGAAACTGCGGCATCTGCTGCGATTGCGGCCGGTTTCGAGCACGCTCGTGTTTTTGGCTGTCGCAGCGCCGTGGCACATTTTGGCGTCGCTGCGAAATCCCCCTCAGGGAAATGTACGAGGGTTTCTGTGGTTTTACTTCGTGAATGAGCATGTGCGGCGATTTCTCGGGACGCGCATGCCTCGCGACTATGACACCGTGCCGCTGGTATTGTTCTGGGTGCTGCTGGTTTTGTGGCTTGTGCCGTGGACGGCGTTTTTGCCGCAGGCGCTTCGGGAGGTACCGCGGCGGTGGCGGGATTTTCGGTCGCAGATGACGCGGCAGCAAAAGGCTTACCTGCTGTTTTTCTTGTGGAATGTCGTGATCGTTGGCTTCTTCAGCTTTTCGACGCGGCAGGAGTATTACACGATACCAGCGATTCCGGGGATGGCGCTGCTGGTGGGGGGATGGCTGGCTCGGGAACGTGAAACGGGTGCGGGGAGCCGCGAGCGGCGGGCCGGGAAGATTTCGTCCATTGCACTGCTGGTCGTTGGGGTCACAATCGCCGCTGTCGGATTCGCATTGCTTGCCTTCTCTAAGACGCCCGCGCCCGGAACCGACCTGTCCGATCTCTTGCGCAAGAATCCGGCGGACTATGCGCTCTCATTTGGGCATTTTCTGGATCTGACGCCGCAGGCCATGGGAGCGTTTCGCTTGCCGCTGGGACTGTTCTCGGCCGCGTTCCTCGTGGGTACGGTTGCAAATTGGATGTTGAGGCGCGGCGGGCGTGTGCGGGGCGGTACCTGGGCTCTCGCGCTCATGATGGTAGTGGTGCTTGCTTGCGTGCGGATTGCATTTGGAATTTTTTCGCCGATCATTTCGTCAAAAGATCTGGCACTGGCAATTCGCGCGCAGTATCAACCCGGTGATCAGGTGGTCGCGACAGGCTTATACGAGAATGCGTCTACGCTGAACTTTTACGGCGGATATCGACTCCTTAGCTTGCGCGCGCCCGGAGGGAATATGTGGTACGGAGCGCAGTTTCCGGATGCGCCACCGGTGTGGGAGACGCAGGATTCATTTGTGAACTTGTGGAATGGGGCGGGACGCGTTTTCTTGTGGACTGATCAGGATGATCCGGCGGCGCTGCGCGGCCTTATCTCTTACGTGATTGCGCGGCGGGGTGGGAAGACGATTTACTCCAACCGGCAGAATTCGACGCAGTAAGAGTCAAAAGCGATAACCACGAAGGACACCGAGGGGCACGAAGGAATTTTCTTCCGCATTAATTGACTTTCGAAAGACGGCCATTCTTGAGATAGAAATCTTCTCCGCGCCAGTGGATTCGATTTCCGACTAATCCAGCGAGCCAGACAAACGGCGCGAGCAGATCGCGGAGCGGCAACAGGAGAATGTTGCTTACCGTTCGGCGGTCACTGAGAACGTGGGAAGCCGTCGCCGACGCGACACCTAGCCTGACGCCATACGTCACCGCGGCAAAAAACCACGCCCAGAGCGCGCTTCCAGATGCAATCACCATCAACAAAGACCACGGAAGGCCGAAGGTAAAGAGTAGGCCGAAGTATCCGCCGCGCCTCGCGTCGCGGATTGTGCGCGACCAGCGGAGTTGATGCTGCCAGAATTTTCCGAGCGAATAGGGCGGGAGAAAGGTCGCGACCGTCGCTGGGCTGAGCTCGACGCACTTGCCTGTCGCTGCGATGCGGCGACCTAGTTCGTAGTCATCGGCGAGATAGTCGAGGATCGATTCGAAGCCGCCGATGGCGGCCAGGTCGGCACGACGAAATGCGAGCGTTGATCCGAGGCCAAAGCGGAGGCCTTTCTCGAGCCATCTTGCACTCAACACTCCGGGAACAAAATCCGTTGCGATGCCCAGCGCCTCGAGGCGAGAACCGAGTGTTGGTGCGGGCTCGGCGCGGTACAGGCACGTGACCAGGCCCACTTGCGGATCGTTTAACGCCGCTACGACTCTCTTAAGGTAATCGGACTCGACTTGAATGTCGCTGTCGTTTACTAGCAGAATCTCCTGCGCTGCCTGCGGGACCATCTGCGCAAGCGTGCTAACCTTGACGTTGGTTCCGAGAAGCCGGTCGCAGACGATGAGCTTGATCTTTCGGTTCGGGTATGTCGCCTGCAACTTCCGCACTACCTCGCATGCTGGATCTGCCGGATCGCTCACGCCGAAGATGAGTTCGAACTCGGGATAGTCCTGCTCGGCGTGGGAGCAGAAGCTCTGCCAGATTTCGGGGTCGACACCTTTGAGCGGTTTGAGGATTGAGACGGGCGGCAACGACGGTTGGATCGGAGTTTTGCGATTTTGTTTGAGGAAGGCCAGCAAGCCACAGGCGGCGATGACGTAGAACGATAGAGAACCCACTGTGCCGAGCACGGCGACAATTTCCAGCAAGGCTCTGAGATGCATCCCGTTTATGTTCTTTCAGCCCCTCCGGGGCTCGCTCGCTAATCGGTGTCTACCCACAGCTTAAGCTGTGGGCTGTAATCTTACGCCGCTTCGCGGCTTCGTGGTTCACAGAGTTGATCACGAGCCTTGAGGTGATTACAACCGTTGAAGACTTTTACCCGCCGAGCGCTCACAGGCGAGGAATGAATATCCAGTAACGTGGTGGGACGCCGGCGCTACGGTTGAGCACCTCGTCCTGCGCTACTCGTAGCGTAGCGACTCGATCGGATCGAGGTTCGCGGCTTTCCAGGCTGGATAAATCCCGAAGAGCAAGCCTTCGAGCGCAGCGGACAAGAAACCGAAGACCGACCAGAATACAGACATCGTCGCGGGCAGCGAGTCCCAGACCGCGCGGATGGCGTAGGTGATGACCGCGCCCACCGTCACGCCGAGGATTCCACCGAGCGCGGTCAGCGTGATGGCTTCCAGAGTGAATTGCAACAGGATATCGCCCTTGCGCGCGCCGATGGCCTTGCGCACTCCGATCTCGCGCGTGCGTTCGGTTACCGAGACCAGCATGATGTTCATCACGCCGACGCCGCCGACGATCAGGGCCACGCTCGACACGGCGAACATGAAAATGAAGATCGCGCTCGAGATCTGGTTCCATACGTCGGAGAGGGAGTCCTGCGTAAAGATGGCAAAGTTGTCCGGCTTGTCGGCTGGTACGCGGCGCCGGCGTCGCAGCAGTTCGCGCATCTCGTCGATCGCCTTCGGCATGTCGTCGTGCGAGGTTGCCTTCACGCTGATGAAGTGCTGCTTGAGTTCGGGATGCAGCGCGCGAAATGTCGACAGTGGAAAATAGACCTTGTTATCGTCGGGATTCTTGCCACCCCCGAACGCGCTCTTCTCAACCTTAGCCACTCCGATCACCTGGAAGAGTTGGCCTTCGATGCTTATCTCCTTGCCCAGCGCGTCGGAGTCGCCGAAGAGCTCGGTTTTCGTATCGGCGCCGAGAATAATCACCGGCGAGCGCCGCTCGTCGTCGATATCGCTGAACCATCTGCCAGAGGCGAGATCCAGGTCAAAGACGTCTTTTGCCGAGGCGGTGTCGCCCTCAAGAATCGTCTGCTTCGCCTTGCGATTGCCGTACTTGACCGTGAATGTGCCGCTGCCGAATTGCGGCTCGACATACTGCACGCCCGCCGTCACAGCCTTTATGTGCGGCAGGTCTTTCATCGCATCGGCGTCTTCGAAGGTAAGCTCTTTGCGCTTGCGCAACTCCTCGGTGGGAGGACCGAAGGTGATCGGCATATGGAAGGCGAAGATTATGTTCGACCCCATGCTGCTGATCATGCTGCTGACGTTGTTGTTCAGTCCACGCACGATAGAAGAGATGCCGATGACGACAGCAACGCCGATGACGATGCCGAGCACGGTGAGGCCGGAGCGCAGCTTGTTGCTGCGGATCGTGGCTAGCGCCATCGCGATGATTTCACCGAATTCGCTTCGTCCTACCATGGGAGATCTCAGCTCCAAGCTCCAAGCTCCAAGCTCCAAGCTAAAAAGCAAAACCAAATCGCATCGTCACGTCAATTTTGCATTACATTTCGAACCGCAGCGCGGCGATTGGATCTAGCGTTGCTGCTTTTCTTGCTGGATAGACGCCGAAGAAGACGCCTACGCTTGTGGCTACCATCAAGCCTGCAAATACTGCCCACAGTTTGATTACCGACGGGAGGCCTACTGCCAGCGTTACGCCTTTGGCTACTCCGACGCCCAGCAGGACACCGAGGAATCCCCCGAAGACTGCTAACGTTACCGCTTCGATCAGAAATTGCAGCAGCACGTCGCGGCGCTTTGCGCCCATTGCTTTGCGGATTCCGACTTCACGCGTCCGCTCGGTGACGGAAACCAGCATGATGTTCATGATGACGATACCGCCCACGACCATGGAAATTGCCGCGATGCCGACCATGGCGATGAAGAAGGTGCCTGTCAGGTCTGCAAAGATGCTCATCAGATTGGCGTTGTTTTCCATGTCAAACGAATCGGGTTGGCCCGGCGCATCGTGCCGGCGCGCTCGCACAATGACGCGCGCTTCGTCCATGGTCGCGTCCATCAGACCTTCGCCCGCCGCCTTCGAAGCGATCCGCATGTTCATGTCGCGGGTTCCATACTGCTTCATCCACGAAGTCATGGGCAGGAACACGTAGTTGTCCGCGCTTTGGCCCAGGGTTGAGCCCTTCTTTTTTCCAACGCCGACGACGCGGTACACCCATCCATCCACCCGTATTTCTTTTCCCAGCGGATCGACGCCCGGCAACAGGTTGTCCACAATGTCGGTGCCGATTACGACCACGGGCGCGTCATGTTCCACATCTGATTCTCCGAACATGCGCCCGATATCGATATCGACGTCCCGTATCACGGCAACCGCCGGCGTCATTCCCCACACCCTCGTATCGCTGAGCGAATGCTCGCCGTATTTGATATGGCCGGTTTGCTTGAAAGCATAGGCCCCAACACTTTGGCAAAGCTTGCAACCGTCCCGCACCGCGCGGTAATCGTCCATGGTGAGGTCTTTGCGTTTCATTCCTTCCAGGTATTTGTCGATGTTTGTGGTCGCGGGCGAGACTTTGCACATGATGAAAGCGTCCGCGCCGAGATTGAGGACCTTATCCGCGACATAGCCGTTGATGCCGTTGACGAAAGTGACTACCGCGATGACGGCGGCGACACCGATGACGACGCCGAGCAGCGTGAGCACAGACCTGAGCTTGTTCGCCCAGAGAGACTGCAACGCAATCTTGATGGCTTCGGCGATGTGCATGGAAGCAGCTACCAGCTCTTAGCTTTTAGCAATTAGCTAACACGGATGGATCAATATTCCCGTTAGAGTTTAGCAGGATTGCCGGATTTGGCATGGGGTTACAGCTGGGAACTGTTATGTCAGACGCTTGGACTGGCGGGCCTTCCAATGCCCCTAGACGCGCCCTGCGCCCAAACGCATGGATAGCTTGACGGAGACGAATGCAGCCAGCAGAGCTGCAGCAGTCCAGCCCAGACCAGCGCCCGCCGAGCCGTGAGCATAAGCCGGCAGTAGATCCCACAAGGAGGACGCACCCTCCGAAGTCGCCGCCACGTGGCTGAGTTGAACGATGGTTACGACACCGGCCGCTGCGAGTCCGGCCAACATCAGAACGGCGACCAGCAGAACGGGGAGAGCGCGCTTCCAAGGAAACGGAATGGGCGGCGGAGCGCTTGCTTCGTCGCGCACGGATTCCATCACCGATGCGGCAAAGCCTGAGGACGGCTGGATGTCGTCCTGCTTCGAGAGAATGCGGTCCAGTTCGTCGTGATTCATGCTCCCTCCTGTTTCCATCCTATCTCTTACGGGCATCAAGCCGGTCGCGGACGACATTGCATGTGACAACATCACTTTGGGCATCGGCGAATCGGACATCAAGCTTCCTTCAGCCGCGATACGGCCAGCAAGTGCGGCAGCTTGCCGCGCAGAATTTCGCGCCCGCGGAACAAGCGCGCCTTGAACGTGCCCTCCGGCAGGCTCAGGCTCTGCGCCGCCGCAGGTACATCCATTTCGTGAAAATAAAAGAGGATCAGAGCCTCGCGGTACTTCTCCGGCAACGCAAGGACTGCGCGGCGCACCGCACGATCGCGATCTTCCTCCTCCAGCCCGCCATCCTGAGCGCGGGGATCGACTGGCTCGCGAACGTCGTCGATGGGAACGTGAACCGGAATGCGGCGCAGCTCGGAGCGATAGAAGTTCGTCGCGAGCGCGAAGAGCCACGTGGAAAAGGCGGCTTCCTTCCGCCACTGCTGGAGATTGCGATAAGTGCGCAGGAACGCTTCCTGAGCCATCTCCTCGGCGCGACCACGGTCATGGCAGAAGCGGTAAGCCAGGTTCACGAGCGGCGACTGCCATCGGCGCACGATCTCCTCGAAGGCGGAGACGTCGCCCGTCAGTACGCGTTCTACCGCGAGTTGGTCGTCGGCAGCACTTATCGGCATGGCCGCATGATTCCGTTCACAAGGGTACGACAGGATGGATCGGCGGGCGGTTGCATTATTTTTGGAGGCTGCGAGGTCGCCGCGAGATCCGCACGCAAGAAAAATGCAACCGCGAGCCGACCAGTCCGGTCCTACCCTACGAAGTCGAAAGAATCAAGCGAGGAGGATCTAATGGAAGGTGTCGGGAGCATCGCGAGCTTGGGGGCATTTTTGATCCCCATTGTGGGCAGCATTTCTTTGTTTTCGTTTCTAGCGGTGGCTTCGTGGTCGGACGCGCGACGCAAGGAACGCGAGGCATATTACGCGGCGGACGCGCTCAAGAAAATTTCCGAGAGTTCCGGCGAGGCGGCGAAGTCGGCAATCGAGTATTTGCGGGAACAGGACAGGATCGACGTCCGCAAGCGGGTAGAAGGGATGAAGCTGGGCGGGTTGATTACGACAGGCGTGGGTCTTGGCCTCATGTTGTTTCTGCACGGCATCAATCATGACGAGCCGGTATACCTGGTAGGGATCATTCCGCTGCTGGTCGGAGTGGCACTGGCAGCTTATGCGTTCATGCTGGCTCCGAAGCAGTAGTCACCGGATGACAACCTCGCTCCTGTCTAGCGCAGCTTGCTGCAATATAATGGAAGGGTTGGCAGCCGGACCGGACGATCGCTGTCGCGAGACAGAGGAAAGTCCGAACTCCGCAGGGCAGTGTGCCGGATAACGTCCGGGACAGACGGTTCAAGCCGTCTGGACGGAAAGTACCACAGAAAACATACCGCCTGAGCCGCAAGGCTCAGGTAAGGGTGAAAAGGTGCGGTAAGAGCGCACCGCCGGGCGAGTAATCGCGCGGGCAGGGCAAACCCCACACGGAGCAAGACCAAATAGGGAGGGAGTTCCGCTTCGGCGGACGCGTGCCGACCCGGCGCGCCAAACCTCCGGGTAGGTCGCTAGAGCCGGGCAGTAATGCACGGCCCAGAGGAATGATCGTCCTGCCGCAAGGCAGACAGAATTCGGCTTACAGGTCCGGCTGCCACAACCTACTGTATAAGAAGCAGTTATTGACTTTGCGTTTCCATAGCGTCCAACTACGCGCCGGCTCATCGTCAGTAGCGTATTTTCATCGCTGCCATCTCTTGCCCGAACCATGTCGGGAATTGCCTTAGGCGCTTCCAACCCGGATTAGCAAACAAATCCAGGGTGTTGCATTGATCACCCGTCTCGCGTTAGTTGTGACCGGATTCGGGCCGATAGACGGTCAGGACCTCCAACGCTACGATCACTGTTCTAGGGTTACTTCGATCGCTGCCGTCTGGCCACTAATCGCGCAGATCGAGCAGCAATAATACCTGCGCACAGGTCGCGAATTCTGAGTCGCAAATCTCTGGCCGGTAAGTAGAAATGACCAATGGAATGTCAGTCAAAACTACTTCCCAGAAGCCGACTTCTGGGCTCGTCTGACTTACGATTCAGGTACGGCATTAAGTTGAATTTATTGGAGCAAGTTTCAAAACATGATCTTCAGGCCCACCTGGAATTGGCGCGGGTCAAAGGCGGCCGGAGAGATTCCGAATTGTGGACTGCTCATGTCGCCAATCGGGTTGTAAAGATTTACGCGGTTGAAGATGTTAAAAGCATCCGCGCGAAACTCGACTTTCACTCGGTCTGAAATCCCCGTGGTCTTGACGACCGACAGATCCACGTCCTTGAATGCCGGGCCACGAAACGCGTTCCGGCTCAGATTGCCATCTTCCCCCACCGGTACGCATTGTGATCCCGGGCCGGAGTTGATGGGACCGAAGTCGAGAATCGAATTCAATCCGTTCGGACAAAAAGTTTCCAGCGCTGCCGATGTTCTGCTGAAGAATCCATAGAAGTTGAGGGTCGGATTGCCAAATAATCCATTCTCAAATTGTGAGTTGCTGAAGGCCGAGGTTTTTATACCTGCAGGGCGGTCCGGACGGTCGTACGCCAGACCATCCATATTGAAGTCGCATCCATTGAACCATGCCTGACTGCAGTAGACATCGAACGGACGCCCCGACTGAAGCGAGATGATGGTATTGAGCGCCCATCCACCCGCGATCTTGTTCAGTACGCCCGAACCTTTTGGCCCGGGGATATTCCAAAGTCCCGTGAGAGTGAACCTGTGCCGCACGTCGAATTCGGAGGGACCATAGTCCAGGTGCGGGTGCTCGATGTCGGAGACGCCGCTGTAAAGAATTCCGTAGCCATTGGTATTGAAGTAGTCTCCCAAGCCGCCTTCGGTGACCTGATCGAGGACCTTACCGAAAGTGTAATTCGCGGTAAACATCAGGTTGTGAGCGTACGTCTTGCGGAACTGCGCGTTGAAACCTTCGTAGTTAGACTGGCTTTCGTTGGAAATGTAGGTGATCTGCCCCCATCCGTAATTAAGGCGTGTGCTGAAATAGTTGCACACGGTCTGATTGCAGACGTCGCCATCGAACCTGTTGAAGTCCTCGCGCGTGTAACCGCCAACCCCGCGCGTGCCGACATAGTTGAATGTAAATCCGTAGTCTCGCCCAAAGGAGTGCTGTACTCCCAGGAACCACTGGATGGCATAAGCGGAGCGCAGGTGCGGATCGACACCATTGGGCACGATGTCGAGACCTGGGATGCCGCCATTTGCGGTCGGAGGTCCGGCTGCAAAATCGGGATCTGGTATGAAGGGGAATGTGTATGGGATCGGGTCTGTAACGCCGATTCCAATGCTGGGCTCGACGAAGGCCGTGTTAGCTTCTGGTGGATTGAGTCGCGACGCGTTGGTGTACAGGTTCGAAAAAGGCTCGTTATAGGCAATGCTGAAGCCGCTTCGAATTGCGGTCGTGCCTCGGCCAAAGGGATCCCAGGAGAGGCCGATGCGTGGCGCGAAGTTGTGATAGTTGGTGTTCCACAATTTGCTGACGCGCCCGACGGTGGCCGTCGAGATCTGTTGGAAGATGTCACTACCCGGACCGAGAATAATGTTGCTAAGCTTCCCGTTGGCCTCGGTTGGATTCGCAAACACATCCCAGCGCAGGCCTAGATTCAGCGTGAAACGCGGGGTCAACTTCCAATCATCCTGCACGAAGGCTGCCCAGCGGTTCCAGCGGAAGTGCCGCGGCGTATCGGTGAATTGGCCATAGGCGGGGCTGCCATAGTTTGCGTTGACGGTGGCTTGCTCCAGATATGGCGCATCACCAACGGCGAACGATCCGATCCCGGCGAACTCCATAAACGGAGCGCTATAGAGCCGGTAGTCGCTGTTTTCTTGAATTCGGATGAACTCAAATCCGAACCTGAAGGCATGCCGGCCGGCGGTGTGGAGGATTGTGTCGTTCACTTTAAAGTCATTGAAGATGAAATCGCGCGGGACGTACAGTTCGCCGCCAAATGGGATCGTGCCATCATCGAAATAAAGCCATGCGAAATCGCTTGGGGGGAGGCCCGCGGTCTGAAGAGCCTGAGCTGTCTCGCTGCCCGAGGGCATGCCAAAACCAATGTGACTGTTGTTTCTACTGAACGAGAAGCGAAAGTCGTTGAGCGTACTGGGTGAGAATTGGTGTGTGTAGCCGGTCGCCAGATCGCTGAACTGGCCATGGAACGGAGCGGTGAAACCGCGAATGCCGGCTCCGAATAACTCTTGCCGTGCGACGTCACCGGAGGCAATCGTTGAATCCCAGCGTCCGAAGACCAGGTCGTTGGAGCCGAGGCGATGGTCGACGCGCACAAGATATTGGTCGGCGCGATTCGGCTCGATCTGCGGCGACTCCGCTACGCAACCCAAATCTGTTGGCCCGGGTGGCGTGAGACATGCGGGACCAGGAAAGTCTTGAAAGAGCATGGCAGCGATGCTTCCCGGCGTTGCCAAACTTCGCGTGTATGGCGTCTCTGTAACAACCAGGGCAGGCAGGCTGTCGGTCAAGCGCGAGCCCTCATAGTCCATGAAGAAAAACGTGTCGTTCTTTTTGATCGGGCCGCCGAAGGAGAACCCGAACTGATTCTGGCGGAGCGGGGCCTTTTCAGCCGAACTGTTGTAGAAATTACGAGCGTTCAAGGCAGTGTTGCGTCCGGAGTAGAAGACGTTGCCATGAAAATCATTGGTTCCCGACTTTGTGACCACATTAACGATGGCGCCATTGTTGCGACCATACTCGGCGGAAAAATTCAAAGTCTGGACCTGCACTTCCTGAATCGCATCGAGCGAAGGATAGATGAGCGGTGTTCCGCCAAGCCACTCATTGTTGTTCGACGTGCCATCGAGCACGAAGTTGTTGCCGCGCGGCGTGGAGCCGTTGGCGATGAATCCGTAATTGAACGTTACGGAAGCGGTCGGGGCCGGCACGCTGGAGACCACGGGAGCGTTGGTCGCTGTCACGCCCGGTTCTTCCGTTACGAGCTGATAGACCTGCCTTCCATTGAGAGGAAGGTCTTCGACCTCGCGCGTCGAAATTGTGTTGTCGAGTCGACCTTCTTCCGTTTGTACCAGCGCGGCGCCTTCGGTGACCTCGACCGTCTCGCCCGCAGCGCCAATCGTCAACCTCGCATTGGCTGGTGTTGTCTGACTGGCGTTGACTGCGACGTCATCTAGCAGCAGCGCCTTGAAGCCCGACATCTCAATGCGTATCTGATACGTGCCGGGCAGAAGGTGGGCGACGTGGTAATAGCCGATCTTGTCGGTTTGCGTTTTATCGAGGTGGCCCGTTTGAAGATTCTTGATGGTGACGGTAGCGCCAATGATGGAGGCGCCGCTGGGATCAGTGACGGTTCCCGCGATATCGCCGTCGGTAAACTGTGCAAGAAGGTTAGCGCAACAGAGAAGCAACATTAGGCCAGCGAGCGCTGGCCAGCGAGCCAACTGCCGAAGGCTTTTCATTTGTGCCCCCTCGTCTATCCCATGCTCCCGGCATCTGAAGCTCCCGACCCTGCCGGAACCGCTCCGCCTGGAGAAAGCGGATGAACGTTTGTGCCCACTTTCTATTTTCAGGTACCTTAGTATCATTCCTGCAAGGTTTGTCAAGAAAAAAAGTTGCGGAAGCGCCGAAAATTTGACAATCTGCACGAGCGAGATCGGATACAGGGCGCCAGGGGCTATCAGCTTGACTGGAGTTCAAGGCTCCGCGCTCTAGCGGGAAACATGAAACAAAGAGGGAAGACTGCGAGGAAATCGATGACGCCGGAAACGGCTGCCATCTATTTTCGCATCGGCGAGGCCGCCCGCATGTTGGGGGTGAGCCCATCCTCTTTGCGGAATTGGGAGAAGATGGGCCTGATTACGGCGGCAAGGAGCGAGGGACGTTATCGTCTTTACTCGCGGGATGCGCTGCAAAAACTGCGGGAGATCAAATACCTGCGAACGATTCGGCACGTCAATCCCGCAGGCATTGCCGCCATTCTGCAAAACGATGGCAGGAGACGATCCGAGCCTTCTACCCGGACCCACAAACCGAAGTCGATTGCGCAAGAACTGTTGCAACTGCGCCGGAAACATGGCTTTACTCTTGCCACCGTGGCGCAGAAGACCGGCGCGAGTGTCAGCCTGCTGAGTTCACTCGAGCGTGGCTATGCGAAGCCCTCCATCGCCACATTGCAGAGGCTGGCGAAACTTTACCGGACAAATGTACTTTCTTTTTTCGGAGACAAGGGCGATTCGCGCCGGCTGGTGCGTCCCCGAGAGCGCAAGGTGCTCGTCCCCAATACTGGGGTACAGATGGAACTGCTCGCATTTGGCAAGAAAGTGATGGAGCCGCATCTGTTCCGCCTGTCCCCTGGCGCAGACAGTGGCGGCTCCTACAGTCATGAAGGCGAAGAGTTCCTCTACGTCCTGCAAGGCAAACTTGAGATGTGGATCGATGAGGTTGAGCACTTCGTGCTGGAGGCAGGAGACAGCTTGTACTTCGACAGCACCGAGGTTCACCGCTGGCAGAGCCTCGGAGAGAAAGAGACGATTCTGCTGTGGGTTAATACGCCGCCTACTTTCTGACATGGGTATCGTCAATCCAATGAAACATTTTCTCACCATCGCGCGGTGCATTCTTGGCATTAACCTCTTGTGCCTTTCGGGTCTTGGTCAGACCTGCAAGGACGCGGATCTTATTCTCGAACATGGACACATCGTCACGATGGACGGTGCGCGTAGAATTGTCGGCGCTCTGGCAGTCCGCGACGGCAGAATTCTGGCGGTGGGCGGCGCACTCACGGAATGCGCAACTTCGCATACACAGATCGTGGAGCTCCGTGGACGGACCGTTTTGCCCGGTCTGATTGATGTCCACACACATGCCATCGAGTGGGTGAAAAGCATTTTGCGGGGCGAGATCGACGCCGGATATCCGGCCGTACATTCCATCGCGGAGATCACGCAAGGAGTAGGTCATCGCGCCGCTTCGATTTCACCGGGCCAGTGGATTCTTGGCTCCAATTGGGACGATTCCAAGCTGGCGGAACATCGCTACATCACCCGGCAAGACCTCGATGCCGCTGCCCCGAACACGCCCGTTTATCTCAAGCATGTCAGCGGCCACCTGAGTGTTGCCAACAGCGCTGCGCTCAAACTCGCGAACATCACTAGGGCAACGCGAGACCCGGAGGGCGGTGTCATTGAGCGCGATGCCTCCGGCGAGCCAACTGGAATTCTCAAAGACACCGCGATGGGCTTGGTCGGAACGCTTGTGCCGGCGGATCCGCCCGATATCAACGTGCGTGCAGCCAAGCTTGTCTCCGAAAAAGCGGCCGAAGTCGGCTTGACGACCATTCACGACATTTACATTTCGCCCGATGAGATTCGCGGATATCAGGAAGCACATGATCGCGGCTGGCTGAAGGTGCGGGTGCAGATGTCGCCGAGAATTGGGAGCATCGCCGATGCCGAAAAACTCGCGCAGATGGGTGTGCACACGGGCTTCGGCGATGAGGTGCTGAAATTTGGGGCGGCAAAGATGTTTGCCGATGGCGGCATGGGCGCGCGCACGATTGCCATCTATCCGCCGGGAGTCATCGGGGAACCGAATAATTTAGGCGTGCTGCGCTGGACTCCCGCTGACATGCAGAAAGCGCACCGCATTGCGGCCGAAGCGGGCTGGCAACTGGAAACTCACGCAATTGGCGACCGCGCGATCGACGAGGTGCTCGATTCCTATGCAGCGGTGATCCAACAACTCGGGCTGAAAGACCATCGCTTCCGCATTGTCCACGCCGGCATTTCAACGCCAGCCGTGCAGAGGCGCATGCGCGAGCTCAATGTGGTGGTCGACGGCAACCCACCGTTTGTGTATTGGATTGGCAGCTGGTTCGCAAAGTATGGACCGGAACGCGTGCGCTGGGCTTATCCAGCGAAATCGTACATTGAAAATGGAGTGGTGGAGGCGGCGGGCTCCGATGTTGCGGTGACGCCGATAAGTCCATGGTGGGGAATCTGGGCGGCGGTCGTACGGCGGGAAATGCAAAGCGCGAATGTGCTCACGCCCGAAGAACGCATTTCCATCGAACAGGCCCTCAGCCTCTATACCCGCAACGGAGCTTATGCCGGTTTTGAAGAAAACAGTAAGGGGTCGCTCGAGCCGGGTAAACTGGCGGATTTCATCGTGATCGATCGTGACGTGCTTAGCGTGCCGGCCGACGAGATCAAGGACACGAAAGTATTGCAGACTTTCATCGGCGGGCGGCTGATCTATGACAAGGATGCTGCCGGTCCAACTCACTGACAGAGCGGGGCAATTTTGTTGATCTCCTCCACCGCCGCATACCAGATGAATTCGTTGCCGTCGCTGAAGATGTAGTAGACGGCCCCGTTCGGCAGCAGCAACACGATATTCCCTCCATAGCCGCTCATGAATGGCACCCAGAAGTCGCATTTGTACCGCGGGAACTCGGTGGGCGTCATGTGTTTACCCCAGAAGAAATTGTGATAGCGAAATGTGTTCGGCACCGTGGGCTTCCCCACATCAGGTACAAGCACACCGATGACAGCCGGATTCGCCGTACGGAATAAAGACTCAGTCAGCCGCCCGTGCTCAAGCACTTGTTTGCCCGAAACCGCGCCCTGCTCGTCGTTGAGGAAGTGCCCGAGTTTGGCGATATCGTCCTGAATCAGAAATAGTCCATAGCCGCCGAAAGGCTTGCCCGATGGGCTATTGTCCGTGCGCAGCGTCGTCAAGCTTCCCTGGCTGAAGTGGATAGGCTTGTACACATGATCGCGGATGGCATTGAAAATGTCGGCGTCGCTTCCCTGCCGCCCCTTCAGGTACGCGCTCATGGCCTGCGTGAGAAGAAATGTGGTGTGGGTCTGATAAACAAATGTCGTGCCGGGAACGGCTCTGTGCGGAAACGGGCGCAATGCGTCTGCGATTTTTTCGATGTACTTCTCAGCGACAAGGAAAGCCAGTTCCTGCGAACTGCTCTCATCCCCCTCAAACTCCGTATGGTTGTAGTTGCCGGTCGCCATATCCGAGGCGTTGGAAAAGGTCACATTTTCCCAGTCGCCACCGTCGACGTACTCCGGCACATAGTTTCGAATGAGTTGCTGGTAAACATCGGTGCCATATTGCTGGCCCAGCCACATCATTGCGACTCCCGCGACCGATGACTTCGCCAGCGAGTACGAAGGCACTCGGAGGTTTTCGCAGAAAGCATAGACGCCATAGCGGGTCTGGCAGCCGGCGACGTAGTTGATGCCATGGATGAACAATCCGTAGGTCGTGATATTGCCCGGCACGCGAAATGGCTTGGTGAAGCTTGCAAGATCGATCCCGGCTTTCGGATAGTCCGTCAACAGCGCGCTAAAAGGCTTGGTCGGCAAGCGATCTGCACTCTCGACAATGGCGGCATCCCTCACGGCCTGGGCATTTGCTACTTTGCCGCGCGTGTAGCTCGCAGGCAATTGGCCCCAGAGATCGAACTTGAGATAGAGGCATGTTTCCTGCGTCACCTGATACCGAACCTTTGAAACATTTGGTGATTTCACGTTGCTGAAGAGGAACGTCATCTCTCCGTTGTGAACGCAGTTCTGATTTCTTTCCACCAGCGCAAATGGAAACGAGGCGCGCATATAACCGTGATCGCCCGATTCCTGCCAGATGCGTCCCGGCCCGACAATATAGTTCCACGCCGGACTGCCGGTGATCACCAGTCCTTGCTCTACAGGAATGAGGTCGCTCCCGCTCTGCACAAACTGGAAACTGAAGGGAGCAAGGTGCATCCAGGGCGAGTTGTTCGTGCTTTCGTATGCTTCGGTGTTTTCGAGGACTTTGAAACCGCCGCCGGCAGCCGGATCCGAAAGTGTCAGAGTGCCTTCGAAATTCTCCGATGCTTGGGCGGCGTTGACGGGCAGGCCGAAACCGGCGCTATCATCAACGGGCGCCGTTGGCGCCGCGTCAGCGAACAGTTGATCGTAAGTGAGAATGGATCGCGATACCTCGCCATTGCCTTTCAGAGGATCGCCCGGCATTGCGGCGGCTCCTCCCAATGCAGGCGCGAACCCCGCGAAAGCGAAAGCAAGAAATAGCCATCGAATCAGTTGCTGGGGCTTCATCGAATATCGGGTTCCTCCGATGCGATTAGGCGGCAAATAGAAGTATCGCGCACAGCATAGGAAGTCGCACGGCGCTGTTCAAGAGAAAACTAGTAGGACTCCTTGTCCGACTGGACACTACTGCTATACTCCAAGCGAAGTGCGGGGCGTCATCAATTCCGGAAAGGCGTGACGCTCTCACTCCGGGCGCGTTCGACTAGCAAGAACAATCGCGTCGAGGAGATGGACCACGGAATCCTCCCGGTTCCCAAAGGTTTCCCCGAACAGCATGGCGGCCCGCGTCCTGCTGGCATTCCTCGCCACTGCCGGTTTCTTTTACGTGAATATCATGCCGGCGTTGGTTGACGGACTAAAGGTCGGACTCGGTTTCACCAACAAGCAAGCCGGACTTGTCGGCTCCTGTAATGTGTATGGCGCAGCCGGCGGCGCCTTTCTCATCGCCTTTCTGGTTCGCCGAATCAACTGGAGAACGGCTGCACATCTTTTTCTTTTCAGTCTCATTACGATGGACGTTGCCTCGATGTTTCTGAGGCAACCGCCTACCCTAATGGGTGCGCGTTTCCTGCACGGTTTCTTTGGTGGAATGCTAGTGGGAATGAGCTATTCGATCTTCGCGCGCACCGTCGCGCCCGATCGCACGTTTGGGGTCTTGCTGCTCGTGCAGGTTTTCGCCGGCGGACTCGGCGTGATGAGCTTGCCGTTGCTGGTCCAGAGGTTTGGCACCAGCGTTCTGTTCGCAACGCTGATTCTTTTGAGTGCGATCACCCTGGTCATGCTTCAGTTCCTACCCGACTATCCCGTGAAGCCACGATCTTCAAGTGAACCGCGGAGCGGCACAGGTCGCCTCCTGTTGAAGCCCTTGCTGCTGGCCCTGTTTGCGGTCTTCTTCTTTCAGGCCGCAAATATGGGATTGTTCGCCTTCATCATCGGCCTGGGAAAAAGTCACGGCCTTAATGTTGCATTTGTCAGCGAGACGCTGGGTATCGCCAATTGGCTGGCCACACTCGGCGCGCTCCTAGTGGTGGTTGTCTCCACGCGCTTTGGGCTTTTCAAGCCAATTCTTGGCGCCATGATGCTGACCATTGCAGGAACTTACGTGTTCAATTTCAGCAGCGCGAAGTGGATTTGGATTGCTGCCAATGTCGGCACCGGCATCACTTGGAACTTCGTCATCTCTCATCTGCTGGGCATGTGCGCGCGCTTTGATGAGACGGGTCAGACCGCAGTCTGGGGCGGCTTCGCTTCCAAGATGGGCCTGGCGTCCGGGCCGATGTTTTTTTCGTTCATTGTAGGATCAGGCAACTACCCACTGTTGATTGCGTCTGCCATGGCGCTGCTCGCGCTGGCAACCGTGGCATCGGCGAATCCTGCCTGGGTGTTGGATAACACTGCCAGTGCGCGACCGCCAGAAGCGCAACCCGCTTAATTTACTTTGCGAGTTCTAACTCTGGATCGGCTTGGCCGTGAAGTTTAGCTTGCAATATCTGACAAATCCCGGAGTCTCTCATGTCCTTATTCTCGATTGCAGCGCTACAACTTGCATTGCCCTACGGCGATAATCGCGACCGGCTCGAAAAGGAAACAGCGCGAGTGGTTGAGAGATTCCCATGGGTGCGCATGGTTTTATTTCCGGAGCTGTGCTCGTTTGGCTCCGCTTTGAGCTTTGCCGAGCCCCTTCCGGGACCAACCGAGAGCCGCTACCAGGCACTGGCGAGGAAGCATGATATCTGGTTGATTCCGGGTTCTATTTACGAGCGCGTGGGTAACGACATATTCAATACTGCTTCCGTCATTAATCCACAAGGTGAAGTCGTAGTGCGCTACCGGAAGATCTATCCTTTCTTGCCTTACGAAAAGGGAGTGAAGTCCGGCAACGAATTTGTTGTCTTTGACGTGCCGGAGATCGGTCGTTTTGGAGTTTCAATCTGCTATGACGGTTGGTTTCCAGAGACTACCCGCGCCATGGCATGGAATGGCGCCGAAGTAATTCTCCATCCCACCATGACCACCACGATTGATCGCCCGCAAGAGTTAATTCTTGCTCAGGCAAACGCGATAGCGAACCAATGCTATTTCATCGATGTAAATAATGTCGGGCAGTTGGGAAATGGCCGATCCATTGTCGTTGGACCGGAAGGCGAGATCATTCACCAGGCTGGCGAAATGGAGGAACACATTCCAGTTACCGTGGATCTGAACAGAGTTCGAGAGGTTAGAAAAAACGGTACGCTTCGGCTTGGGCAGGTTCTGAAGTCTTTCCGCGATACAGACATCGACTTTCCCTCATATGGTGGTACTATCCAAGGCTCGCCAGCGATGCAATCATTGGGATCTATGAAAATACCCGAGAAATAAGTTAAACCGACATTGTGTCTGTTCTTGAGCAATCCACGTGATTGAAAACCGACCGGCTCATCAATTTGCTGGTCCAGCCTGCGCTCGCAACTATCTAAGCCTGAATGGTCGGTAATTCGGAGTTGTACCCAAACGTCGGTGCCTTGGGGATTGAAGCGCGTCTCGTTGAATCGGCTACAGCACCTTTAAATATTCGATAGACACAGCCCGTGGAACTGCGACGGAGCAGGCACTCTATCAGAGTGTCCTGGGGCGGGGCGGCTTCGAAAAAGGAACGGTCTGGATAACTTCGGATGGCTGACCCGTGAGGATTTCTCTAGATGAGGAATTGCACTCGAAGGACGGTAGCTTGTCGGGCAAGATTCACTACGAAGAAGCCATCGTCAGGATGTGATTTAGCGTCCGGTCTGCGGGGGTCGAGGAAGATTCTAGAGAATCTTACAGACTATAGAGAATCTGGCTATCCCCTGTCGCGCGAGGAGCTTGGACCGTAACTTGCACTACCTCTATAATTTACCGGGAGCGGCCCGGAAGAATTCGGCTTGCAGGTGCGGTTGCCACAATTTCCCCATCAACTCGAGATCCTTCGCTATGCTCAGGATTTCGCCAGCAGGCTCCCGCTTCGCTCACGCCCGCTAAAATCGACTCAACTTCAGGTCCGGCTGCCACAAACCAGCTTCTCGTCCCTCGGTTCCGATTGCGAGGCTGGTTACTCGCAGCGCAACGCGGTCATCGGATGGATGCTCAATGCCCGCCGTGCCGGGATGTAGCATGCCAGCCCAGCGACTCCCGCAAGCAAGAACGCCACACCAACCAGTGTTGCCGGATCGGTGGGTTTCACTTCAAAGAGCAGACTGACCATCACACGTGTAAGCACGATCGCGCCTGCCAGACCGAGAGTGATGCCCAGCAGCCCGAGCTTCAGTCCATCCTTCATTACCAGTCGAAGGACATCGCGATGTTGCGCGCCCAAGGCCATGTAGACTCCAATCTCATGCGTGCGCTGATTGACGCGATACGCAACCATGCCGTAGATGCCTACCCCGGCCAGCGCCACCGCAAGCGCGGCGAAGCTTCCGAGCAGCAGCATGTTGAAGCGCTCCTGCGCCACCGAAACCGCCAGCAGATCGTCCATGGACTGAATTGCGCTTACTGGAATCTGGCTATCCATGCTCCAGACCTGCTTTTTCACGTCCTCGACCAGGCCTGCTTGCGGAACTCCCGGCCGGATCACCAACGTCATCCATTTCCGCCACGCCTCGTCATTCTGGCTGAAAGGAGCGTACATCGCGGGATCCACCGGCTGGTTCAGCCCGAAATGCTTCACGTCGCCCGCGACACCAACGATCGTCATCCAGTCGTTGGGGTCGTCAGCTCGCGCCCAGTTAACGCGGCTTCCAATTGGATTCTGGTCATGAAGAAGTTGACGCACGAACGTCTCGTTGACGATTACCACTCGCGGTTGTCCTTCGCGGTCCATTTCGGTGAAGTCGCGTCCGGCGCGAACGGGAATTTGCATGACGCCGAAGTAATTACCCATGACCGATAGCACTTGCACCAGTGGTTCGGCTCCCACCGCTGGCAGCTGCTGTCCTTCGATCACGACGCGATGGTCAACATCGTTTCCAGCCAAGGGAAGGTCGGTGATCATAGCGGCTTCCACCCCGGGAGAGGTGTTAATCCGCGCGAGCAGCTCACGACGGAAATTGTTCTGCATGGGAATCTTCGGATAGCGGGTACCCGGCAGCTGAAGGTACATGGTGATGACGTTTGCGGGATTGAATCCGGGATCGACAGATCGCAGACGCAGGAAGCCTTTGATCAGTAATCCCGCACCAGCCAACAGAACGAGCGCCAGGGCTAGCTCCGCGGTCACCAGAAAGCTGCGCAAAGGACTGCGCGAAACGCCGGTCGCGGTGGTGCGTGCGTTTTCCCGCAAGGCTTCTGCAATATCGCCACGCGAAGCGGACCATCCCGGCAGAAGTCCGAACAGCAGCCCGGTTAGGAGTGAGACGGCAAATACGAATGCGAAGACGCGTCCGTCCATGGGAATCGCGGCCCAGTGACGCAGCGCGGCTGGTTTCAATACCAGCAATAACGTTGTGCCTGCCTTCGCAGCCAATAGTCCCGCTGCTCCGCCGACTAATGCCAAGAGCGTGCTCTCTGTGAGTCTTTGGCGAATCAGACGGCCATGCCGCGCACCCAGCGAAGCGCGAATCATCAGCTCGCGCTGGCGGGTTACAGCCCGGGCCATCAGCAACATCGCGAAGTTGGCACAGGCAATCAGCAGAACCAACCCAACCGCTCCGAACAGAACCAGCAACGCCGGGCGGACATCGCCTACCAGCAACTCATGCAACGGCATCAGTACGGTGCCGCGCTCCCTCTCAGTGTCGGGAAACGCCTCGGCAAGACGGTGGTCCGCCTGTGCTATGTCTGCTTGCGCCTGTGCTAACGCCACGCCGGGTTTCAGCCGCCAGTAGGTGTGCATGAAATGCACGCCGCGTTCGGGAGCTGCCTCGGGATATCCCGCCCACAACGCTAGGAAGACATCTGCGAGCTCCCTCGGCAGAGTGAAATTTCTGGGCATGACGCCGATGACTGTGTAACTGTTGTCGCTCAGTCGGATCGCTTTGCCCAGCACATGAGGGTCGGCGCCGAGGAAGTCCCGCCAAAACGGATAGCTCACCACAACATTTCGCGGACCGCCTTTTACGTCTTCAGCGGCGGAGATCCAGCGGCCCAACATCGGCTGAACGCCCAGTGTCGCGAATAGACCTCCATCAACCCAGGCGCCGTGCACGCGCACCGGCTCACCATTGCCGGCAAAGTCCATCGGCGAGATATTGACGCCACCGCTGCTGGCAAACGAATTGGTCTGGCGCTGCATGTCTTTAAGGTTGGGCAGCGCCTCGTTTTGCCGCGCCGCCAGCAACTGCTGCGGGTTGGGATATGGGAGCGGATTCAGCAGAACCTGATTGACCACGCTGAAGATCGCCGTATTGGCGCCGATTCCAAGTGCCAGCGTCAGCACCGCGCAGGCGGTAAACGCGGGCGCGCGAAGCAGAGTGCGAGCGCTGTAACGCAAGTCTTGCATTAGAGACTCAATGAAACTGACACCGCGAGCCTCGCGGCACTCATCCTTGACCTGATCGAGTCCCCCAAATTCCAGCCGGGCGCGGCGCGCGGCCTCGGCCTCGCTCATTCCCGACTTCACATACTTGGCGGTCTGTTGCTCGATGTGAAAACGCAGCTCGTCGTCGAGTTCAGTCTCTACGGCAGGATGCCGCAACAAGGCACGCAGGCGAAAGAGCAAGTCGTGTAGGAACACGCGACCTCCTAAGTGGTTTCGAGGATCTGGCTCACGGCTGCCGTCAGCTTCTGCCAGGCGTCCTGTTCGATTTCGAGTTGGCGCCGTCCGGTTTTAGTGAGCTCGTAGAACTTTGCTTTGCGATTGTTCTCGGATGTACCCCAGCGGGCTTTGATCAAGCCGCGACGCTCCAGGCGGTGCAGAGCGGGATAGAGCGAGCCCTGCTGCACCCGCAAGACGTCGCTCGAGATCTGCTGGATACGTTCAGAAACGGCCCAGCCGTGGAGAGGCTCAAGCGACAAAGTGCGGAGGATAAGCAGGTCCAGCGTGCCTTGTGGAAGGTCAATGAATCGAGGCGGCATCAGGCTCCCCTATTGCTTCTACAAGAAATTACACCAACTCTTGTAGAAGTGCAAGGGGTCGGAGAGACGACGCGAGACATTGCAACAAAACGTGGCGGCCAGCTTCACACAGCGTCGTCTTTGTCGCCGAGGTATTCGGGCGGAACGTCATCTTCTGGAAGCTGACGCGTTCTAACCTCATCGACATCAGGATCCTTGGCGTTCTCTATACCATCGACAATGCCAGCTTCGTAGGCATTACCTTCTTCGGCCAACTCTTCGACGCTCTCGGAATCGGCGGTTGCCCGGCGTGAAATCTGTTGCGTGTCACCTGACTGGCCCGCAGAATCTGGGCCGATTGCTGGGTCGCTCTGCTTGTTTCTTCTGGCCATGGAAGGCTCCGTCCTCTGGAAAATGCCTGGGCTTTCGATGTTCTTGCTTAGCTGGCTGCTTCAACGAGATTGTCGCCATCCAACTCGCCGGGAGATAAATCGTCGACGTAACACCAGACCCAGGATTCTCCTGGCTCGATGGAACGGATCAAAGGATGCTTTGTGTGATGGAAATGCTTCGTGGCGTGCTTGTTCTTTGACGAGTCGCAGCAGCCGACGTGTCCGCACTCGAGGCAGAGGCGGAGGTGAACCCAGGTGTCGCCGAGTTCGACGCACTCCTTGCAGATGCGAGTTCTGGTACTGGCGAAGCGGACTTGATCGAGATGTGAGCAGGCGGGCATGGGGCTCCTTAAGGTTTGCAGGGTTTGGGGAGCCGTGGGCCACCAGCGCGGTGGCGGAGGGGGAGGGCCAGCGGCCCACGGTGGAGAGAGTTTGCAGATTGCATCGGTCGCTTACCTCGGCGGCTAAAGCCGCAGGTTCCCCGGGATGTTGTTATCGCATCGCTAAACCGATGCGCCACCCAAAAGCGGCGCACCTGCGACGCCGAACTTTCTCCCCGAGCAAAGCTGCGGCACACGCATTGATCACGCGGCGGCTTGCTCGGCTTTCTGGAAGAAGGCGAGCAAGTCGGCATTGATTGTGTCGGCGTGCGTCGTGCACATGCCGTGCGGGAAGCCGGGATAGACCTTCAGCGTTGCGCCCTTCACGATCTTGGCGGAGAGAACACCCGCATCGGCGTAAGGGACAATCTGATCGTCTTCACCATGCAGAATGAGCGTGGGGACGTCGAACTTCTTCAGGTCTTCCGTGAAGTCGGTTTCGGAGAAGGCCTTGATGCTGTCGTAGTGACCCTTCACGCCGCCCATCATGCCCTGCCACCACCAGTGCTCGCGGATGCCTTCGGAGATCTTTGCGCCCGGACGGTTGTAGCCATAGAACGGCAGCGTGATGTCCTTGTAAAACTGAGCGCGGTTGGCGGCGAGATCTCTGCGAAGCTGGTCGAAGACTTCGATGGGCAGGCCCCCGGGATTGGAGGCTTTCTTCACCATGACGGGAGGAACGGCGCTGATGAGCACGGCGGCCCCGACTCGCTTGGTTCCGTGTCGTCCGATGTAGCGGGCGACTTCTCCGCCGCCGGTCGAGTGGCCGATGTGAATGGCGTCCTTGAGATCGAGCTTTTCGGTCAGCGCCGCGAGGTCGTCGGCGTAGGTGTCCATGTCGTTGCCATCCCAGGTCTGGGTGGAGCGGCCATGGCCGCGGCGATCATGGGCAATCACGCGATAGCCCTGCTGGCCGAAGAAGAGCATCTGGTTGTCCCAGTCGTCGGCAGTGAGCGGCCAGCCGTGGCTAAAGACGATGGGTTGGCCCTTGCCCCAGTCCTTGTAGAAAATTTCTGCGCTGTCTTTGGTGGTGATGAATGGCATTGTCTTCTCCTCGAATAGCTCGGTAGTTGGAACGGTTACTCCGGAGGGCTATGCAGTACGAACCCGCTCCGGATGAAAACGGACGGTGCCAAAACCGTCAGAGCCGTGAAAAACAGAAGGGCTACGAGTTGAGCGATCACGAACGGTGGCTCCGTCTGCGTGGGCGCGAGCGCTTTGAGAGCGGGGACTTTCTCGAAGCTCTGCACGATGAGTACAAAGAAGTTGAAGTAGAAAGCGAGGGCCGAGCCGATGATGTAGATTGAACGCCACGGGCCGGCAAGCTGGAACAGATAACGCGCGGGAATGGCGAAGAGAAGCATGACGAGCGAGAGGATGCCGATGATGTCCCCTGGCGTGAGACGCTCGAACGGAAACAGGAAACCGGTGATGCTGGTGAGCGTGGTGGTCGAGAGGAACACAGCGGTCATGCGATCCATGCGGCTGCCGCCGATCAGTCCGAACATGACAACGAAGCCGGACGCGATGCCGATGAGGCTGATGGCTACATGCACTGCGGTGAAAGTTGCGAGACTCATGCCCAAGACCACGGTTACTTCTCCTCTCCTTAATGACTTACGGCCGCCTGACTAGACTGCTGATGGCTCTTCAGTTTGCGCTCATTTGCCACTTCCGACAAGAACCAAACGCGGCGCTCGGTCTGGTCGATCCAGACGTCGGGCTGCGTGCCGACCGCTAACTGGAGCTCAAGCTTGAGAGTTTCTCCGATGGCGAGGCCGAGGGAGGGCAGGCGGCGGGCCTTGAATCCTTCTTTTGTACAAACCAGATCGTATTGGCCGATGGGCAGGTTCAGGAGAGTGTAGGCGCCGTCGGGGCTCGAGACAGCCGCCCATTGGAGATGTGTGTTTACTTTGGTGGCGGTCACGCTCGCGCCGGCGATCAGAGCACCTGAGGGATCGTGGACCGCGCCTGTGATCGCTGCACGGTCGGATTGGGCAAGAATCTCCCGAGTGCTGAAAAACAACAGCAGGAGAACAGCACACCAGAATTTCATCGAACCCCCACAACGCCACCGAGGAGACGTTGCGACCACAAGCGGAGGGGACCCCAACTAAAGCGTGAAAAAGAGGCTACATGAATTGGGTGGGATTTGCACGCTCCAGCCGCTCAAATCTCTCTGACGGGCGGAGGTGGAGGAGCCTTCGGCCGGAGCAGCGCATTTTCCGATTTGATGGCCACGCATCTGGGAATCTGGTCGTACGGGGCGCAGGTGAGTCAGCCGATATTTACAGGAGGAGCACTGCGGGGCAATCTAAAACTGGCCGAGTCGCAAAAGCAACTGGCTTTGATTGCCTACCAGCAAGCAATCCAGCGCGCCTTTGGCGATGTGTCCGATGCTCTGATCGGATACGAAAAGCTACATCAGGTGCGGGTGCGGCAGGAGCAGTCGGTGTCAGATCTACAGGAATCGGTTCACCTCTCCACCCTTCGCTACAAGGGGGGCACTACTACTTATCTCGAAGTGCTCGACGGGCAACGCTCTCTCTACACTGCGGAGTTGACTTTGGCGCAGGCACGCGGGAACGAATATCAGAGCCTAGTGCAGGTCTATCGGGCGCTCGGCGGCGGGTGGCAGCAGTAACTTAGAGCCGCCGCTGATCTGGTAAGGTCTTCTCCGGAATCGGAGGGCTCTCCTCAGCGGAATCGGCGCTATCCTTCGAAAAAGCGGAAGCCGTGCCGCTGTTCCTCGGCGACCTTCTTCATAATGTGCAGAGTTTGGCTGCGATGGACCTCTGCCAGCGCGACCAGCAGCACGTTCAACAAGCACACGGGCGCGGAATAGGAAACACCAAACGAGGTGGTATCCACAGGCGCAAGGAAAAACTCGTTCGAAAAACGCGCCACTGGCGAGATGTAGGTGTCGGTGATGCCGATGCAATAGGCATGTTGCTTGCGGGCTTGCTGAATGCCTTCGATGGTCATGCGTAGTCCACGACGGAAACTGATGGCGAGAAGCACATCGTCTTTTTCAAGGCCTCGCACCAGGTGAACTGAATTGCCGGGAGAGGTGGCGACAAACACAGGAAGGCTCAGAATGTTGAAATGGTAGTGGAGATAGTTAACGAGGCTGGTCGCTGCATCCCCGCCAATGAGTAAAATCCTGCGTGCCTTCCAGAGACGGCGCGCCAACTTTTCCAGCCGATTGAAATCGAGCCCGCTGTAGAGAGCGCGAAAGTTCTTGAGTTCCTGATTGAGGCACGCCTGCATCTGCGCGGTCACGGTCGAATCCGCGGAGGACCCGGACTGCATCGTGTCGAGCGAGGTCGCGCGCACGACAGAAAGTTCGTGCAGGTAGTACTGGAAGTCCTTGTAGCTTTCGAAACCGAGGCCGCGCGCAATGCGCACCGTTGTGGCCGGATCGGTGCCGAGCTCCTTTGCCATATCCCGGACGCTCAAGAGGACGAAGCGCCGTGGATCTTCCAAGGCAGGACGAATAATCTCCCGGCGCCGAGGACTTAGCCGGGAAATACGATCCACCTGGCTCATCGCGGGCCACTCTTTCGGGGAAGAAGTCGTGTTGTGCATTGCGCCGACATCTTAACAAAATGTGCACTCTGAAAACGACGCGATGCACAGCAGGCACGCTCCGGCGATTCACTCCGGAACGCGAACGCAGTGTATCATATGTTTCTATACTCAAATCGCCAACCTTTCGATATTCGACTATTCCTGAGGATCGTATGATAAGAATCTAGACTTCATCGGCCTTTAGGAGTAGAATCAAGTGTGAAACATTCGTATCATAATGAACAACAGGATGACGGTCAGGAGTAGTACCCGAAACGACGGAGTTTCAGCGACGTGCGTCTATCACTACGCCGCGCTCCGCGAGCGCCATCGGATCTTCGATCCTTATGCGAATTGAGAGTCTTGGTATTCGCGAAATTCACCTGTCATTGAAGAATCCGTTCGAGACGAGCTTCGGTACCATCCAGCATCGCCGGATTCTTCTGGTCGAGGCGCATTGCGACGGCATCATCGGCTGGGGAGAACTCACCGTTGAAAACGGGCCCTATTACAACTCCGAGTGCGTGGATGCTGCGTGGATCGTGTTCCAGCAGTTTGTTGCGCCGCGACTGGTAAACAAGATCGTGGCCGGTCCAAGCGATACGCGGGCGCTGCTTTCTGGAATTCGGGGTCACGAGATGACCAAGGCGGCAGTCGAAAATGCGCTTTGGGATATTGATGCGCAGCAAAAAGGAGTCTCGCTGGCTCGGTTACTGGGTGGAATTCGGACTGAAATCTCATCTGGAGTCTCTCTTGGAATCCGCGACACGGCGTGGGAGCTCTTAGAGACGATTGAGGCGGAGTTGGCGGCGGGCTATCAGCGGATCAAGATCAAGATCAAGCCTGGAAGAGATGTCGAGGTTGCCGCGGCCGTGCGCCAACAATTTCCGCAGATTCAACTCATGGTGGACGCGAATTCCGCTTACCGCCTCAGCGATCTGCCACTGCTCAAGAGGCTCGATGCCTACAACCTGATGATGATTGAGCAACCACTCGAATGGGACGAAATCTTCGAGCACGCGCGGCTGCAGGCCGAATTATCCACGCCCATATGCCTGGATGAATGCATTCATAATCTGCGCAATGCCCGTGCCGCGATTGAAATGGGTGCATGCCGCATCCTGAATATCAAGCTGGGCCGGGTTGGCGGACACACGGAAGCAAGAGAGATCCAGGAATATTGTCGGAAACGGTCGGTGCCTGCCTGGTGTGGGGGCATGCTTGAGTCCGGGATCGGACGTGCTCACAACATCGCCATGTCGGCGCTCCCTGGCTTCGTGCTGCCTGGCGATATCTCTGCGAGCCAGCGTTACTGGGACGAGGATGTGATCGATCCGGAGGTTGAGGTCACACCGCAAGGCACAATTCGCGTACCGACAATGCCGGGTCTCGGATATCGGGTTCGACAGAACCGAATTGAGCAACTCACGGTTCGCAAGGAGAGTTTTTCGGCTCGGGTCAGCGTGCCTGTGGGTTCGTGACCGAACCAGAGTGCCTTTTGCAACGCGCTCAGGACTCGCGACGTCATAGTTGCGCTTCCTTCCTGCATCCGAAATTCCCGCCTGCTTCTGCGACAATCGCGGCGATTTTTAAAGAATCATCGAATGATCGGAACGGTATCATATGTTTCACTCCGCACGACCAGCGGGTGGCGGAATGATTTGACAGTTATATCGGGCCAATTTCGTCTTGACAGTGCCAGAATTCCTGCCGTAGAGTGGTGCCGTAAAAGCCTACGTTAGCCAATAGTGAAACATGCATTTCAATGCGTGAACTGGTTTCCGAGGAGCCTTGCCATGAAGCCAACTTTCCGTTGCTCGCTAGCTTCCCTATTCATTCTTCTGTTAACAGCCGCCGCCCTGGCGCAAAACGCGAGCACAGGCGCGATCAGCGGCACAATCACCGATGCCCGGGGAGCAGTTGTAGCGGGGGCTGTCGTCAACGCTATCGATGCGACTACTGGCGAGAAGCGCAGCACCCTGTCATCAGAGCAAGGGACATATCTGGTCCCGCTCTTGTTGCCTTCGAACTACCGCATTGAAGTGTCGAAGTCTGGGTTCAAGCTGTCGGTGAGTAAGGGCATTCCGGTACACATCACCGAGACCGCAACGCTGAATGTGCAACTCGAGGTCGGGGCAGAACAGCAGACGGTCACGGTGACTGCAGATGCCGAAATGCTCAAGACGGAACAGAGCGCACTGGGCGATGTGGTCGATCAGAAAGAGGTCGCCGCCCTCCCGCTGGTGACGCGAAATTACAGCCAGATTCTCGCGCTGTCTGCCGGCGTCTCGGCGGAGACGTTCAATGCGGGCGAAATCGGCCGTGGCGGCGTGGATAGCAGCCTGGTAACGGGCGGAGGCGCGGCAGCCGACAACAACTTCCAAATGAACGGCGTTGAGATTAACGACCTGCAAGGCAGCGGACATTACAGCGGGGGCGTGGCCACGCCTAATCCTGACAGCATCCAGGAATTCAAAGTACAGACCAGTCAGTACGATGCTTCGTACGGACGCAATGCCGGCGCCAACGTGGACGTGCTCACCAAGAGTGGCACCAATAGTTGGCACGGCAATGTGTGGGAATATTTTCGAAATGAAGACCTGAATGCCAACGATTTCTTCCGCAATGAAACCGGGGAGCCGCGTGCGATCCTGCGTCAAAACCAGTTTGGATTCACGTTCGGCGGTCCGATCATCAAGGACAAGTTATTGTTCTTTACGTCTTATCAGGGAACACGCCAACAGAATGGACTTGATCAGCAATGTTCCAGCAGCGTGATCCTGCCGGTATTGACCGGCACCGACCGATCAAAAGCCACACTGGCGGATGCGGTGGGAGTGACAACCGCTTTCGGAGGCTATGACATCCTGGGACGGCTCGTGACCGCTGACAACGTTAGTGACCAGGCATACGCGCTCTTCAATGCGAAGTTGCCGAATGGGCAGTTTGTCATTCCCAATCCGCAGGTCATCGTCACCGATCCGAACAGTGGGCTACCCGAGGGTTTTTCTACGTACAGTTCTCCGTGCCCTTATAACGAAGACCAGTTCATTACCGATATCGACGTTGTACAGAGTGCAAAGAGCACCTTTCAGGGCCGGTTCTTCTTTGCTAATACGGACGCTACCTTCACCTTGCCCCTGTCCCAAACCTACGGATCGACACTGCCCGGGGCGCAGCTGAAGAATCCTCAGAACTTTCGCAATTTCTCTTTGACCCATACTTATATCTTCAATCCTCATTTAGTGAACCAGGCGCAATTTGGGTTTCATCGCACCTTTTCGGGAACAACGCAAAGTTTTCCGGTTTCATATTCGAGCATTGGAAGCACGGTCCCGGCATTTGACGATGCGCGCGCCGTTATCAGCGTATTCGGCGGTTTCAACATGGGTGGGAATGGCCAAACCGTGGTACTTGGCCAAAATACCTTTGTGTTCCAGGACACGTTGTCCTGGATCCATGGAAAGCATTCCTTCCGTTTTGGCGCTGGGCTGACTCAAGCTCAGGACAACATGACGGCATTCCAATTTGGAGCCTACTCGGTCTATATCAACTATCCGGGGCTGCTGTTGGGGCAAGCGCCACTTAATCCATACTTGACCGAGGATCTGGCGGGCCTCACGGCACGAAACTGGCGAGCCCGAGACGTGAATTTCTTTGTGCAGGACGACTTTAAGATCACGCCGCGTCTCACCCTCAATCTCGGTTTCCGCTTCGAGCGGCTGGGTGACATCGGCGAACTCAATGGACGTAACTCGACCATCGATCCCACTCTTCTCGACCCTAATCCGCCGACAGCAGCAGAAGGAGGCAGTCTAGCGGGAATCGTGGTTTCAGATAACTTCCCCGGATCGCTGCCATCGGGAGTGGTAAGCAGCGGCAACAACCTGGGCATTAAGGGAACTGCTCAAAACACGATCAACCCGCGCATCGGTTTCGCGTGGAGCTTGCCATGGACAAACCGGCTGGTTTTGAGGGGCGGGTATGGGATATACCATCAACGATCCACAGGACAGATGTACCTGCAACAAGTTGCCAACCAGCCTTTTGGATTGATCCGAGAGGTCGCTCCAAACTTTACACAAGGCATTGATAATCCCTTCCCTCCCGATCCGGGAGCCTTCCCCCAATTTGTTCCCTATGCAGCGCCCGACCCGGAATCGGGAGACCCCGGTACGAACCTTTCGCCAGTAGTAATCGATCCGAACATCCGAGCGCCAATCTTCCAGCGATACAGTATGAGCTTGCAAGCGCAACTCGCGAAGGATTTCGCGCTGGAGGTTGGCTACTCCGGAATGCGCGGAACGCACATGATTGTTTTTCGTGACCTCAACCAAGCCAACCTAGCCAGTGACACGAATCCAATTCGGGGCGAGACCACCAACACGCTGGCAAACGTCCCGTTGCGAGTGCCTTATCAGGGGTTCTCTTCCAGCCAGATGTTTGAGATTGAGTCGGCCAGCGGCTATGCATGGTACAACTCGCTTGAAGTAAGTCTCAGCAAGCGATTCAGTCACGGAATCCAATTTCTCGCCTCATACACCTTCGCTCGGGATCTGGCCAACGTTTGGGGCAGTACTACCAGTACAAACGGCGGCATCATCCTGGGTGACAATCACGATCCGCACTTCGATTACGGCCCGGATGATTTTGTGCGGCCACATCGGCTCGTAGTTAGTGCCGTATATGAATTCCCCAGCCCCGCAAATCGTCATTCATTGGTCGGGCAGGTTTTAGGGAACTGGAAATTGGCAGGCGTCAGCACAATCCAATCGGGGCACCGGTTGCCGCTCATTAATTATGACAGCGCCAGTGTTTATGGCACGATTTACGATTTCGCCGAAATCGCGCCCGGATGCAAACTTGAAACCAGTGGTTCCACCACCAGCCGGCTCAACAATTGGATTAACCAGGATTGCATGCTGCCCCAACCGGTTGTAGGCGATGACGGCGTAGCGACGGGCTTCGGCAACAGCCGGATGGGAATTTTGCATGGCCCCAATCAGGTCAATACCGACCTGTCGCTAATCAAGCTCTTCCCGATTCGCGAGCGCATGAACGTAGAATTCCACTCGGAATTCTTCAATGCCTTTAATCATCCCAATTTCATGGATCCTGACAACAATTTCGCCAGCCCGGCATTTGGCCAGATCACTGCAACGGCTGGAAACCCCAGAATTATTCAGTTTGCATTGAAGGTTAATTTCTGAGGTCGGATGGAGTATGCTTCGCCCGGAGGCCGGAAATGCACCGGCCTTCAGGAGAAGTATGTTCCGAGCGAGAGGCCTCGTAGGAAGAGAAGAACAGAACCCAGACGCAGTCAGGATCGGGAACTCGTAAGCCGCCCAGGCTTTTGGAAGTCGATATAGAAAGTGAACCGAGGGTTTCAGGAGAACGTCATGATTTCAAATTGGACTGTTTCTATTCTTAAGGAACGAGAACCTCAAGTCGTTTATTGTGTCGGGCTTTTAGTCTTGATGATGGCGCTTTGCGCGGGATTGTGGGCGCAAGCCCCCGCTCCCGCGACTCCACCCGCTAAGGGAGCAACCGGAACGCCGGAACCTGCCCAAAAAACGACCGCCCCCGAGATGACGGCGGGGGACGTGTCGGCATTTCTCGACGGCGTCATGCCCGGGCAACTGGCGCGCGAGGACATTACCGGCGCGGTCGTGCTCGTCATTAAAGATGGCAAGGTGCTGTTCACCAAGGGCTATGGCTATGCCTGCTCTGACAAGAAAACGCCAGTGCTGCCGGATGGCACGCTATTTCGTCCCGGTTCGGTTTCGAAGCTCTTTACATGGACGGCCGTGATGCAACTGGTCGAGCAAGGCAAGCTGGACCTGGACCGCGATGTCAACGAATATCTCGACTTCAAGATTCCGCCCGCGTACGGCAAGCCGATCACGCTTCGGAACATAATGACCCACACCTCGGGCTTCGAGGAAACCGTCAAAGACATGTGGGTGGGGAGCACGAGTGATCTCGTTCCGATCGGCGACTATGTCAAGGCGCACGTCCCGGCACGCATTTTTCCCCCGGGTGTCACTCCCGCGTATTCGAACTACGCAACGACGGTCGCCGGGTACATTGTGCAGAGGGTTTCAGGAGAGGATTTCTTTGACTACATTGACCGGCACATTCTGAACCCGCTGGGGATGCAGCATTCGACTTTCCGGCAGCCCTTGCCCGCCAATATCAAGCCGATGATGTCATGTGGCTACGAAGCCGGCTCGGAACCGGCCAAAGACTTCGAACTGGTCGAACCGGCACCGGCGGGCAGCTCATCGATGACTGCGATGGATATCTCGCATTTCATGCTGGCGCACCTGCAGGATGGCAAGTATGAAAACGTGCAGATTCTGAAACCGGAGACGGCGCAGTTGATGCATTCGCGCCAGTTCGCAAACCTGCCGTCGATGAACGCCATGTGCCTTGGCTTTTATGAAGAGACACGCAATGGCCATCGCATTTTCGGACATGGCGGCGACACGCTCTATTTCCATAGCGACTTGCACCTGATGCCCGACACCGGGGTAGGCTTCTTTGTTTCTTACAACAGCCGGGGCAAGGCAGAAATCAGTCCCCGCGATGCGCTGTGGCATGCGTTTCTTGACCGCTACTTCCCGTATGAACCGCCAGCCGGAACCGTGGTAGCGAATGCCAAGGAGGACGCAGCTAGCGTCTCGGGACATTACATCGTCAGCCGCCGCATGGACAGCAACTTTCTGGCGGTTCTTACGCCGATTCAGCAATTGAAGATCTCGCCGAATGCGACGGACAACACCATCATCGCGAATGAACTTAAAGACCTGAATGGCCAGCCGAAGCACTTCCGTGAAATTGGCCCGCTCATGTTCCGCGACATCAACGGCCAGAGTCTGCTCGGCTTCAAGCGCGACGACACCGGGCGGCTGATCGCGGTCATCGACTATCCGTTCATGGTTTTCCAGCGCGCTTCCTGGTATGACTCCAGCCCGTTCAATTTGTTTCTGATCTGTACGTCGCTGGGGATATTCCTGATCACGCTGATTCTCTGGCCAATCGGATATTTCGTACGGCGGCACTATGGCAAACCGCTGAACCTTACCCACCAGCAGAAGAAGCTGCGCCTGTGGACGCGACTCGCGTGCGCGATCGACCTCATCTTCGTCATCGTATTTGTGACGATCGTTTCTCTGGTCGAGAAGTTCTTTTCATTGTTCAGCTCGCGGATGGACATCTGGCTACATCTGCTACAACTGGTGGGCTGGATCGGTGTGATTGGCACGCTCGCCGTCTTGTGGAATACGCTCGTGTCCTGGCGTTCGCCGGAGCGGGGGATCTGCAGCAAGATCGGCGACACGCTTGTACTGATGGCCGCGATCGGCTACAGCTGGTTCGCAATCTACTGGAACCTGCTGCACTGGGGCCTGCAGTACTAGCGCGGCTTCAAACCAAGGCCCTAATCGTTGAACTCAGACTTGTTCTTACAGGTCACGTTGGGAGTGTCCCCATGAAATTCGCTCGTTTGTTCCTGGTCGTCGTGGTCGTGGTGTGCGGCTCTGTAGCGTTGGCACAAACGGCCCCGCCTGCGGATCTGGACGCGTGGGTTGCGCGGTCGATGCAGACTTTTGATGTGCCCGGGCTTTCGGTGGCCATCGTTAAGGACGGCAAGCTGCTAGCGGCTAAAGGCTACGGCGTGCGGATATTCGGCGAGAAGACGCCTGTCGACGAGAACACTTTGTTCGCGATCGGGTCGAATACTAAGGCATTCACGACGGCCTGCCTCGCGATGCTGGTCGATGAAGGCAAGATTTCGTGGGACGATCCTGTCTACCAGCGGCTACCTGAGTTCCAGATGTATGACCCGTACGTCTCGCACGAGATGACGATCCGCGATTTGCTCACGCATCGCAGCGGGATGGGGCTGGGAGAGGGCGATTTGCTGTTCTGGCCGCATTCGACCTACACGCGGGCCGAGATCATTCACCAACTGCGATTCATGAAGCCGGCATCGAGTTTTCGCAGCCGGTTTGCCTACGACAATCTTCTTTATATGACGGCCGGACAGATTATCCCGGCTGTGACCGGGACCACGTGGGACGATTTCGTGCGGCAACGTGTTTTCAAACCCCTTGGCATGACGACCTCCAACGTCAGCAACACGGAGTTCAAGCCCGGCGACGATTTTGCTTATCCTCATTCCATTGTGGACGGCAAGTTGCAGGCAATTCCATTCGTAAGTCTCGACAATGCCGGGCCTGCTGGATCGATCAACTCGTCAGCGGTTGAGATGGCGAAGTGGGTGCTGCTGCAGTTAAATCGCGGAAAGCTTCTTGACAGCGATAAGCGATTGTTCAGCGAGGCGCGGTCGCGCGAGATGTGGGCGGCGCAGACCATCCTTCCCATTGGGGAAATGCCAGCACCACTGGCGGCTCTGAAACCAAATTTTGCAGATTATGCCTTGGGCTGGGGACTTCGCGATTATCACGGACACACACTTGTCGGCCACACCGGGGGCGTCGCGGGAATGGTTTCCCGCGTGATGCTGGTGCCGGATTCGAATCTCGGCATCGTGATCCTGACGAATGCGGAGCAGGGCGGCGCGTTTGATTCGATCATGTACCACGTGCTGGATCATTATTTTCAGCTGCCGTCGACGGACTGGATTGCTGCGTTCAAGACGGCAAAGGACGGCCAACTGAAGCAGGCAGCGGAGATCGAAAAGAACCAGAACGCTGACCGAAACGCCGCGTCCAAGGCTTCGCTTGCGTTGGAGAAGTATGCAGGAACCTATAAAGACGCCTGGTACGGCACGGCGACAATTCGCATGGAAAACGGCGGCCTGGTGATCAGCTTTGATCACACGCCGGCCATGGTTGGCGAACTGGATCACTGGCAGTACGACACGTTCAAGACGCACTGGCGGGATCGCATCATCGCGGATGCATTCGTGACTTTCTCGCTGAAGGCAGACGGCACGATTGAACGGTTCAAGATGGCACCGGTCTCGCCGCTGACCGACTTCAGTTTTGACTATCAGGATTTGGAGTTCTTCCCCCTGGCGCAAAAGGGCACGCAGGCGGCTAAGTAACCGCCGCCTGCTGTGCCAACGCTTGGACTACTTGTTTGGAACGATGGGCAAGGTCACATGCGACGGGTGCTGCGCGTCATGGTAAATGGCCTGTTGCGCAGTTTGCATTTTGCTTTCCTGGCCCAGCGGACCACCGGTGTTCAGATTCCGCGGATACTTCGGAAACGCGGAAGATGAAATTTCCAAGCGGATGCGATGCCCGGGCTGGAACATCTGGCAGGTGTTCCAGGCATCGATCCTGTACTCATTGATCGTGCCCGGCTGAACCAGTTCTTCCTTTTCCATTCCCTTTCGGAAACGTGCCCGCACGATGCCATCAGAAAGCCGCTCGGCATAGCCGTTCGGCCAAACGTCAATCAGTTTCGCGGTGAAATCGGTGTCAGTCGCTGTGGTCGCCGCGTAGAGGGTTACCTTGATCGGGCCGCAAACCTCAATGTCGCTTGTAACCGGGTCGCCGGTGTAGACCAACACGTCGTCGCGGCGCTCGATTGGCCGATAGTCATCTGGGCCGCCGATCTGCGCAAATGAAGGCTCCGTGATGAATGGAACCGGATCCTTCGGATCGTAGGTATACGAATCCGTCTTCTCGGTTGCCGGCTTGGCTGTCGAAAGAGTGCCATCTCCGTGTAGTGAATTCGCTCCCGTGCGACTGTGCAGATAGAAATCCGTGAACTGAGTGCGCGCAATCGGCCACTCGCGCTCGTCGACCCACTGGTTTGAGCCCATCACGAAGATCCGGACCGGCGGCTCGGCCTTCACTCCGTTGTCGATTCCCTTCAACCAGGCATCGAACCAGCGCAACATGGTGCCGTTGAGATCGATGACATCGGTTGGGCCGAAGTCGACATCGCCCAGTTTTGACCTCGAATTGACGGCATGCGGCCATGCCCCCATCAACAACTTTTGAGAATTGCGGACAGCCGGCGCGCCATGCGTAGTCATTCCGATGAAGTTCAGCGGCGTGCCAATCTGTTCGTCGTCGTACCAGCCCGAGATGTGGAACACCGGAACCTGCACGCGGTCGAATTTGGTCTGGTAGCGTTCGGCCTCCCAATATTCGTCGAGGTGGGTATGGTTGAACAGTTCGCGCCAGGCAGGCATGATGCGGCCGGAAGCCTCGTCCATGGTCACGAGCGGCAAGTGCTCGAAGACCGATGACCACTCGACGCCGTCTTCGTTTTGCAGGACGTGACCCGACGTCAGGAAGTACCAACTTTCATTGAGCGGGATTTGTTCGCCGGTGGGAAATTCGACAAATGGATCAGAGGGGCTGACGAGCGCGATCATCGTTGTCAGATGAGGCGGCTGCTCGATGGCGGTTAGCCATTGCGTCTTGCCGTTGTAGGAGCCGCCGATAGTGCCGACACGACCTGTCGACCAGGGTTGCGCGGCGCACCACTCGATCGCGTCGTAGCCATCTTTTCCTTCAGAGCGATAAGGAACAAACTCGCCGGGGGAATCGCCGCGTCCGCGAACGTCCATGCCGACAAAAGCATAGCCGTGGCTGGAGAAATAACGGCCAAAGGTGAGCGTTAATTCGCTGCTCTTCAAATACGGAGTGCGGTTCAGAATGCAATCGAACTTGCCGGGAGAGTCTGGTCGGTAGACGTCCGCGGAAAGTTCGACACCATCCCGCATCCTGACATGCTGGTTGAAATAGATCTTAATCGGTACAGTCTTGTCCGATGCACTTTGCGATTGCGCAATCCCAACCGGAAAAATTCCAACAACCAGACATAAGAGCAATATGCGCTTTGCCATGATGCCTCCGAGTTTTATCTGTGCGACTTTTTGTTACGCAGCGTGCAGCTTCGCCAGGAATGCCGGGTCGAGGTCCAATCCGAGTCCCGGTCCTGTTGGCATGTGAATCGTGCCCTGGCGTATTTCCATGCCGCCGATGACCGGATCGACAGCGTGGAAGAGGAACGCGTCAAGATCCGCAAACTCTATATTCTTTTGCGAGGCAACAACGTGGGCCGCGGCAGTCAGTCCGAGACGCGTTTCGTCCATGCATCCCAGCATGCACTTGAGGTTAGCCGCATCAGCAACTTGGGCGATACGGGTGGCCTGGAGGATGCCACCGCACTTCATCAGCTTGATATTGATGGCGTCCATGGCGTTCTCACGAATACCGACGATGGCATCATGCGAAACGTGAACGGACTCGTCCACCATAATCGGCGTGCTGACATTCTCGCGAATGAAGCGGAGTCCGGCCCAATCCCAATAGACGACTGGCTGCTCGCAGAATTGCAGGCCAACATCGGCGACGGCACGCAGGACGTGGACGCAATCGGCGGGTGACCAGCCCTGGTTGGCGTCAATTCGGAACTTGATGTCCGGGCCAATCGCGGCGCGCACGGCGCGAATTCGCTCGATGTCGAGCGCGGGATTGTCTCCCACTTTGACCTTTATATTGCGGAATCCATGCTGCACAATGCCGCGGGCTTTCTCAGCCATCACCTGCGGTGTATCGATTCCGACGGTCATGTCCGATTCGAAAGAGTCGCGGTAGCAGCCAAGCAGATTGCAAGTTGGCTGATCAGCCACTTTGCCGCAGATGTCCCAAAGGGCAGTTTCGAGAGCGGCTTTGATGCTGCCATTACCGGGAGTGAAAGCTTCCATCTCCGCCACGATTCGGGCAATTGAGAAGGCATCTTTCCCTTTCACGAAGGCTGCAAGACTCTTTCCGATGGCAACGTCGGATTGTTGCGTCTCGGCGGTGACCGGCGAGTAAGGCGAGGCTTCCCCATAGCCGACGACACCATCCTCCGTTCGCAACCGTACGAGCACGCTGTCGGAGGCAATATCCGTCCCTATTGCGATCTTGATAGTTTCCTTCACGGGCAGGTTGAACGGGTAGATATCGATGTCGCGAATGCGGGTGGACTTGGCAGGAACATGGGACTTCTCCTGCGCAATGGCCAGAGATGGAAAAGAAAAATCGCAGAGCGCGGCACCGGCGAATGTGCCGGCGACGGCCTTCATGAAGGACTTTCGGCTGACGTTCATGGGAACTCCTCTCGGGGAAAGCTGAACCGGGACTATTCACGCCTAATTGAGCGCGTTCGTGGACACAGAATTACAGGAATACAACTACATCATATGGTGCATAATGTCAATGAATGTCATCACATGATGCACACTCAAGCGACATTGCTATCCTCGCTTGCGAATGTCCGAAGCCGCATGCCCTAAAATGCCTATTCGCACTTTGTGATCCGAGACCGCCGCGCTTCAGGAGATAACAGTCGTGAATCCGTCCAACACCATGACACAGGCGATTAAGGATGCTCGCCACGCCGGGTCGAAACTGGACCCCCCAAGGGCGGGTGTGACTCCGCTTGAAGCGAGGTTCGTTGAGGCGGAAGAGCGCCTTGGGGCGCGGCGCCGCGATCTGGTGCGGAATATCCTGGAACATCCCGAGGATGCGTATTTCCTGTCTTCGCGAGCTCTGGCGAGGCATTGTCACGTAGACACGGCGACCATCGTGCGCACGGTTCAGGCGCTTGGATATAAGCGATACGCGGATTTTGCCGCGGACTTGCGGGCACATTTTCTCGCACGGATTACGCCGTATGCGCAGATGAAGTCTGCAGCTCGCGAGAACCGGAACGTCTCTGACCATATCGAGCAGAGCTTTGAGCTCGAGATGCGCAACCTGCAGGCGTTGGCTTCGAGCCTCAGTACAGAAGAGGTCCAGCAGGTAGCGAAGAAGATCGACAATGCGCGGCGAGTGATGGTGGTGGGTGTAGACTACGCCGCTCCACTGGCGCAGTTGTTTGCCTATGCCCTGGTGGCTGTGGGATTGAATGCGGTGGCGCCGATTGGTTCCACTGGATACTTGCAGCAAGCGGTGCAACTGCTCGGGCCCAAAGATCTGCTGATCGCGATCAGTTTTGGCCGGTGCCTGCAAGATACTGTCGATTCGGTGATCTGCGCGAAGAAGAACGGCGTTCCGACATTTGGAATCACGGACAGCGAGCAGAGTCCGATCGCGCGCTTCTGCGATCACTTCTGGAAAGCTTCGGTGGCGAGTCCCTCCTTCTATGAATCGTACGTGGCACCGGTGGCAGCTATCGACGCCCTGCTCGTCTGTTGCGCGCAGTTGCACCCTGGGCGATCACTGGCATCATTGCAGAAGAAGGAAGAGAACTTCCGGCAGCGTTGGTACACAGCGCAGGAACCGCCTCGCCGGAGAAACCAGGCGTAACGGCTGGATCCACAATTCATTTTCAGATTATTGGTGCGCAAAGCCGAGGCAGGTTCGCACTCGGCAATTTGCGCATCCATGAGATGCGAGGCCTCCAGCGTGGGATGGCTGGCGCATACCGGACACTAAGCTTCATGAGCTTCTGACCTTCCTTTCCACGACGTGAAGGCTCTCCGCCATCTGACTTCTTCCGGCGCATACAATCAAGTCGAGCGGAGCACTGGCCGCATTCCATGCTGGCGTCTTCGACACACGACTCAAAACGATCGGAAGACGTGCGGGCGAGGATCAATGTTCTCTCTGAAATGCCGGCCTTGTGGCGACTGACCCTCGGCAAGTGGCGGGATTGGAACCGCAGCAGGAAATCGATGGTCGACGGCACGGTCGCGCCGTCGCGGAACGACGACTATCTTCTCTACCAGACATTGCTCGGAACCTGGCCCTTTGGCGAACTGGACGACGCTGCAGGGGAGGACAAAATCGCACACTCGCCGTTGGTGAGATTCTGCGCGATTTTCCGGTTGGGCTTTTGGTCAGCGAACGGCTACCAGTCTAAGCGCGGCCCATTCGCCTCGCTTCGGCGGATCTGGTTGCGCCGGTACCGTAAAAGGAAGAGAACACCAATCGTACCCAGAGTGGGCGGAATAATAAGGATGAGGATTCCGCTGCGGAGCGCTTCAATCATCTGCCGCCCTGAGGAAGCAGCCTGCGTATAGCAGAGCGCACATCCCTGGCCGAACGCGGGGATCGCGGCGGCAAGGGCCACGAACAACAACACGAACAATCCGCTACGAATATAACCGCTGAGCGAGCACATCTCTACATCTCCAAGGGTTCGTTAGGGAGCAGTTTGGGTTTGAGAATACGGTGCTCCTCTTTCCATCCGGTTGCTATCCGTCCATCCATACTGCATCGCCAATATGACGAACACGGTAAAGACGAGTACGAACAACAGGAATCCTCGCTTCTCAGCCCAAAGGTGCATAAAGAAGAGGAGCGCGAGCCCTCCTTCGGCGATCGCAACGAACAACATGCGCGCGAACATATGTTCGGCGTCGATGTGGGAGTAAGCGATCACGAACTGTAGCGCGGCGAGAATCAGGATGCAGGCATAGATCAAGAGGTACCTGCCGAGCGGATCGGTATATTTCGCCGGCGGTTCGTGCTGTTGGACATCGGGTGCGACATTAGCCATGTTTCCTGCTCCTTCGCGGGGCCTAGTGAGCCAAGTTCAAGAGATAGACAAGCGGCACGACAAACATCCAGACGAGATCGACAAAGTGCCAATAGAGCCCGGTGATTTCAAGATCGTCCGCGTTGTAGCGGCCACCCATATAGCGGGCGCCAACCGCGAGCAGCGCGACGACTCCGCCCGTTACGTGCAGCAAGTGGAGGCCGGTAATGCTGAAGAACGAGGCGCCAAACAGCCCAGTACCCCACGGGTTGTGGAACATGGTCATCCCTTCGTCGATCAGGCTAAGCCACTCGCGGACGTGTAATGCGGCGAAAGCTAATCCAAGTACAGCCGTAATGATGGTCCAGCGAAATGCGCCGCCTTTGTCCCCAGCCTTTGCCGCCCGTACTCCCAGCAGCATGGTCAGGCTGCTGGTGAGGAGGATAAAGGTCATGATGGCGACATTGGTGATGCTGTGAAACGGGCGCGGCCAAGCGGCGGTGCCGTTGCGCAAGAAGCCATAAGCAACAAGGCACGCTGCGAAGGTCGCGGCGTCAGCGATGATAAAGAGCCACATCGCCATCTTCTTCGCGGACACTACGAACGGCGGCAAGCCAACCACCATTCCCGGAGGATGATGGTGTCCTATTGTCAGATCAGCCTGGCTCACAGAGCCTCCTGTCGAATCGTCAGAGTTTCGCCCACAGCAACACGAGCAGGTAAATCCACAGAACATCCATAAAGTGCCAGTAGTGCGCGGTCGCGTCCATGGTGACGCGGCGCAGTGTCTGGCCGTTAAGCTTGCGAATCACTCGCATCATCGCGTAGAGCCCGCCGGACAGATGCAGCGCGTGCATGGCAGTGAAGACATAGAAGAATGAGCTGCTTGGATTGGTCGCGAGAAACAGTCCCTGCGCGCTGAGTTGCCGCCACGCCACGTACTGGCCAGCGAGAAACAGAAAACCAAGGGACAAGGTTGCGTAGAGCCACCGCGTCGGATTCGCAGCCGCAGTATTTTGTCCGCCCATAAATGTTGCAATCCGGCGGCGAGAAGTCTCCAGAGTGACGCTGCTGGCGAGCAGGATCGCCGTATTCAGATAAAGAATTGAAGGCAGGGTGAAGTGACGCCACTCGACAGCTCCTCCCTTTCGGACGACTAATGCGCTGGTCAGCGCCGCAAAGGTCATGCAAACAGCGGCGACGAAAACCCACACAGCGGTCGAAGCCGGCGGCGGAGCGTATTCCTGCACCGCGCGCAGATTGCCGCCTTCGGGAACAAGGTTGCGCCAGCCGCCATTTCCCGAGCCGCCATTGGGCCGAGAAATATTTCGCGTCGTGCTGTTGGGCGGGTGAAATGCCGTTGCCATCTCTATACTCCCAAGGCTTCCTCTGAACTACGCCTCATCACCCTGCGTCTGAATTTGGCGTGGGTCGGTCTGCATCACATAGTCGTCCGTTGAGCCCTCGATGCCGTACTGATAAGGATCGTGATAGACAACGGGCAGTTTCCCACCAAAGTTATCGAAGGGCGGCGGCGAACTTGTGGACCACTCGAGCGAAGTCGCTTGCCACGGATTCTCAGGCGCGGGCTTTCCCCAGAAGCGGCTGTGAATGAAGTTGTAAAGGAAGATCAACTGGACCGCACCGGTGGCGATAGCCGCGACTGTGATGAACCGATGCACCGGAATCAGCGGCTGCAGGTAGTCATCGGTGAACGCCTGGTAGCGACGAACGTTGCTCGCCAGGCCGAGGTAATGGAACGGCATGAAAATGCAGTACGCGCCGATAAAGCTCAGCACGAAGTGGATTTTGCCGAGCGTCTCGTTCATCATGCGGCCGAACATCTTCGGGAACCAGAAGTAGGTGCCGGCGAAGATGCCGAACATCGCCGAAACTGCCATCACAAAGTGGAAGTGACCGACCACAAAGTAAGTGGCGTGCAACATGATGTCGAGTGAAGGCTGCGCCAGGAAGAAGCCACTGACACCGCCGGTGATGAACATCGAGATCATGCCGAGCGAAAACAAGCAGGCCGTGTTAAGCCGGATCCGCGAGCCGTAGAGACTTCCCAGCCAAATAAGAACGATGACGGTGGCCGGAATCGTAATGATGAGTGTCGGGAAAGAGAATGCGATCGAGGAGACCGGATTCATCCCGCTCACAAACATGTGATGGCCATACACCATGTAACTGAGCACCGCGATGCCCGACATGGAATAAACAAGGACGCGATGGCTGAGCATCGGGCGGCGAATTGTCGCCAGAAGGATATGCGAAACGATACCCATCGCCGGAACGATGGCGATATAGACCTCGGGATGTCCGAAGAACCAGAACAGGTGCTGCCAGAGAAGCGTCGACCCGCCCGCATGCGGCTGGATCTGGTCGTTGATGACGAGGTTCGACGGAACGAAGAAGCTGGTTCCCGCGACGTGGTCGAGCACGAGCAGGATGCAGGCGGGCATCAGAACCGCAAAGGCGGTCAGACCCATGATCGACGTGATGAACCACGCCCAGGCACTGAGCGGCATGCGCCACAAGCTCATGCCCTTGGTGCGCATGTCAAGCGTGGTGGTGATGAAATTCAACGAGCCCAAAAGCTGCCCAACGCAAAATATAGCGATCGACGACGCCCATAGGACTTCGCCGAGCCCTTGGCCCGGACCCGCGGCAGGACCGACCGCGCTCAACGGAGCATATTGGGTCCATCCCGCCAAGGTTGGTCCATCCGGCACAAAAAACGATGCGACCATTACCAGGAACGAAACAAAGGTGACCCAGAACGACATCATGTTGAAATGGGGGAAGGGCATGTCTTCTGCGCCGACCTGGATAGGCAGGAAGAAGTTTCCGAATGCCGCAAACGGCGCCGTCGTCAGCACAAAGAAAACCATGATCGTGCCGTGCATGGTCATCAGTTGCAGATAGTATTCTGGCGTCATTACATCACCGGGCGCGCCTGTCTTGGAGAGAAAGTGTAATCCCGGAATCGCGAGGCTCCCCCATCCTAAGTGCACTCGCATGACCCAGGACAGAAACATGCCGACGATGGCCGCGAGGAAGGCCAGCCCATAGTACTGCTTGCCGATCACCTTGTGATCGAGGCTGAAAATGTGCTTCCGCATGAAGCTTGTCGGTGCGTGCGCTGCATGGGCTTGCGCTGACATATCGTGCATCTGGGTCCCACCTCAAGAGGTTTCCTCGCTTCACGGGCGAGGCACAGCAGTTATTGCAAGGCCGCTTGCTTCTTCAGCCACTCGTCGAAGTCTGCTTGCGCCATCACGTTCAGGTACGCCTTCATGTTGTAGTGGCCAAGTCCGCATAATTGCGTACAGACGATTTCGTACCGGCCGACTTTCGTGGCCGTGAAATGGACGGAAAGGTCAAGGCCGGGAACAAAATCCTGATGCACCCGCAGTTCTGGAACAAAGAACGAATGGCCAACATCTTTGGAATGCATCAGGAGATGGATTTCCTTGTTCACGGGAATCGCCATCTCGGCGGTAACAATGTCGTCTTTGGAATCCGCGTCGTTCGTGGTATCGATACCAAAGAAGTTCGCATTGCCTTCGTTGATCTGCTCGGGATGGATCGGGCCGAACTTGCCGTCTGGACCTGGATAGCGAAAGTAAAACGCGAACTGCCCGGCTTGTACCTGAATCGGCATGGCGTTAGCCGCGGGGGGGTTGAGATATATGTTCGCCCACGCCCTTGCACCGAAGGCTCCCAGCGCCAGAACCTCCGTTCCCACCAGCAGGAAGGCAGCGATGACGAGGCCCACGGCGCCGCCGGGAAACTTCCTGATCTTTTCGCCCGGGCGCGGACGCGCGAACTTCCAGACGAACACCGCGAGAAGAATCTGCGAAGCGAGAAAAGAAATGCCCGCCTCGGCCATCGTTTCCGACATCTGCTCGTCAATCGGGCGCCCGTGAGTCGAGATGTCCTCGGGCATCCACCAGGTATGGCGGATGATGGGAATCGCCGAGATTATCGCGATCACAACAATGGTGACAGCAAAGAATTTTGCCATTAGCCCTCGCGTTCAATCAGCCTCTGGTTTTAATGTTGCTGCTTACTAAGTCGGTAATGGTTCCCCGTTTGAACGGGAAAACATTGGTTGAGTTGAAAGTACTCTCGGTGTCAACGCATGAGCCACGTTCGCTCCGTCAAGCTGTCTTGGCGAAGGATTGAATGGCGGCCTTTTCGTTCCTGTGAATATCAAATACCGTCACCAAGCGAGTGACCTCAAGCAAGTCCTGGACGCGCATACTCAGGCCCGCGAGTTTCAGTTCGCCCCCGCTGTTACGCACGGTGGTATGTGTCTTGACCAATTCACCGAGCCCCGAACTGTCGATATAGTGCACGTCATTGAGGTTCAAGACGATGCGTTTTGTTCCCTTGTCGAGCAATTCGCGGACAACCTCACGCAACATGATGTTGCCCTCGCCCAGTGTGATTCTCCCGGTCACATCGATGACAGCGACGTCACCAACCTGGCGGGACTGTGTTTGCATTCTTGCCGGGGTCTTACCCTGCATACCGATGCCGAGGCGGTCAAGAATGGCGCATGCTGAAGCGGCAACCTGAGGCGAGTCGGCGCGGACCACGATGAGTGACCGCCCCGATTTGAGTACTTCCCGAAAGAAGTTGATGTCTTCTTGAGCCTTTGTGTCCGCGGATGGCTGAGGAGAGCCGCCATCCTGCGCGGCGAACGAGCCGAGGCCAGCACCGGCCCCCGCTCCGGCGAGACCGAGGACGGCGGCCGCGCCAAATCCCAGCGCAAAAATGGCACCCACTCCAGGAAGCAGCAATGTGGCAGCGACAACTCCAGCTGACATACCGGTTGCGCCGCCCACAAAGCCACCGATCGTCGCTCCGAATTGCTTGGAGATAGTCTTGGCTTCGCTTTCCGATCGCGTCAAGAAAACGATGGACTGCTCAGGCACGCCCTGCTGACGTAACTCCGTAACGGCTTCCTCGGCATGGTCGCGCGCGGAAAATACTCCAATCGCAGTGTCCATTAGGTCCCCACACGAAGGACGGCGATCAGGCACCGCCCCCGAGACAAATTGACTTTCTGCTAACCTACTTGCCTTTAAACGTAAAGTCGGCCTTCGCTGCTTGCCCACCCGCCACTGTCACCTTTGCGGTCTGAGTTCCCAGGTCTTCTTGCCACGCTGTAACGGTGTAGGAACCGGGAGGCACATTCTTGATGGTGAAGTTGCCGCTATCGTCTGTGATCGCATAGGGCCCCTTCACAACAACGTGCCAGCCATGCATCCAGGGATGGATGTTGCACTTCACCGAGATTGCGACTTCCGGATTGTTCCAGCTCTTTTCGATTGGCGGAGCGCCCGGAGGTTGCGACTGGTTCCACCCAGTGTTACCCGTACCGGGAGCAGGCAAGGGATGTATGTTGTGCGCAGTCTGGTCGCTGCTCGTCACTTTGAATTTCTCGCCAGGATTGACGGCGATGACGTGCGGTGTATACATACAACCCTTTTGGTCGAAGGTCGGCTCAGCCGACGAAACGGCACTGGCGGCGGCGCCGCTCAAGCCTTCCGAAATGTAGAGCACGACGTTCTGCAGGCCGCCGTTCGAACCCACCATGACATTCTCGAGCGTGACGGGCTTGTCCTTGTGCTGGGCAGCACAATAAGGATCTTTTCCCATGTCGATGCCCTTCATGTGAGGGGCAGTTCCGCTGAGCTTTACTGTGCCCGTGATCGAGCCTTCACCGGCGGCTTTTACCCGTTGACTGATGACGGATCCGACGGCGAGGGCGACTACTATCACACCGAGTATTGGGAGAGGGCGTTTATACCAATTCTTCATTTAGGGGTCTCCTGAGTCTTTTCTTAATCTCTCTACTGAGAAGGCGGTGGCGCATTCGGGTTAATCGGCTTCAAGTTCAAGCCTTTGGCAAGTTCTTTCGCCTTGGTGTGAAATGGTTGCAGTGTCCGCAAAAAGAACACCAGGTCCCACGCCTCATCCGGCTTGATGTTGTCCGCGAATGAGGGCATAGGCGTGCCGTCCAGCCCGGTCATGAAAATCCGGTAGAGATCGCTGTCGGTTTCACCGCATTTGAAGCGGCCACCCTCGGCGAAGTTATAGGGCAGGATTGTACGCCCAAGGTCGTCTTGTAAAGTTGAAGCGGAAGGCCCATTGCCACGGCCTTCAACGCCATGACACTTCCAGCACTGGACCCGATTAAATACATCCTGGCCAGCCTTGATTCTCTCCGCCGTGACTTCGGGCTCGGGCGGAATCACGATTGGCGCGCCAGCTTTCTCTGTCTGCCAGCGCGGCGAAAAGTGCTTGATCCATGCGACAAGGTCCGCACGCTGCTGGTTGCTGAGCGGATTCCACGGTGGCATGTTTGACCGGTCGATGCCGCGCCCGATCGTGTCGAAGAGATCCTGATCGGTGGGCAGCGTGCCAGTGGGAGTCGAACGGCACTTGAAGACTCCCAGGGTAAAATCGCGAGGCTTCGGATCGATCCACTGCGCGCTCTCCCCGTTGCCATCGCCTATCGGACCGTGGCAGACCACACAGTAGCGCCGGTAGTCCATCGCGCCGTCGAGAGCATGACCCTCCCTGCCTCCAACGTTGCTCGTGGCGGCAGGCGAACCCAGCCATTCTTTTTCCTGGTATTCCGTGACTTGCGCAGGCGACACGGCGCACAAGAGAACAACGGCCGCGATCGCCAACAATGTCGACTGCATCAGTTTTGTCCGCATTGCTGTTCTCCTGTTTTAGAAGTCGAAGTCAAATCCAAACATCACGCTGTTGGTTGAGAAATCAGTGTTGGTGAGTGGGGAGGTGCCTCGCTGCCGGAACCACGAGTATTCGTTGTGCAAGGCGAAGCCCGCCCGGTTGTTCATGAACGGGTTGTAGCGCCAGCCAAAAACGTAGTTGTCGATGTTGCCGAGATTCGACGGCATGTCTGAGGTGGCTTGCTGCGACATCCGCACCCATTCGGAACGCTGCAGGATAATGAACTGCGGACTCCAAACGTAGTGGGTTTCGACGAACGCTCCGTTCCAGGTCGGGCGCCTGTATCCGGCCGGCAAACCGCCGCCCGTATTGTTGTTCTCGCAGCCGGTGGCCCCGTCGATAATGTCGCCGTAACAAGCACCGAACCAGGCACTGTCTGACCCGTGCTGGGTGAATACCTGGAAGTCGAGGCGACTGGTCAGGTAGAACAGTCCTTCGAACCCAAAGCGCTCGAAGTCTTTGTTGCCGATTCCTGACCCGGGAATTGGCACGCCGCCCGAGGTGAGATACGTCGTGGGCGCCTCTCCAATCATGGCGTAAGCGCCAATACGCTGAACGCCCAGTTTGCCCGTGTCAAAAGCGTGACTGGCAGCGAAGAAGCCGGTATAGGAATTCTGACCGTATTGCAGGTCAACGTTGCCGTCGGTCGAACTGAAAACCGCCGCCGAGAGGCGCGTACGGTCATCGGCGGAGTGCCCCATCCACTCCGCGCCCAACTGGTTGTCACCGACCTGGCCGAAGATATTCCCATCCCCAGCCGGAATGAAGTGGAACAGGTTGAAACCCCCGCCACTGGCGGAAAGCGTCAGCGTTCGCTTCTCAGAGATAAAGCTATCCAACTCGAACTTGCCGACCTTGACGTTCAACCAGGGGCTGTTGAGGAGATTGTCGAAGCGGACATTGACGGATTCGAAGTGGAAGGCGCCGGTTTCGTCGGACGATGGGACAAGCAAGAAAGAAATGTTCTTTTCGAGCGTTCCACCGGTGAGAATATCGAGGCCGCTGATATTGAAGCCGGTCTGAGTTATCCGTTGCTCGACTTGCCCGTCTCCAGAGTCCACCGCTACTTTGTTAACGCTCTCTCGGCTCCAAAAAGGCGTGATGCGAAGTGTTATGGGCCAATAACCGGAATTCTGCCAAATCGGCGAATCGCGATCGTTCATCAACTGATAGCCGTTGTCTTTGAATTTCTGGCCGAAGTAGTTGAGCATCGGCCAGCTCTCATGGCATGCGGAGCAGCGCAGGCCGTACTTCCTGGCGAAGGCCGGGAGAGCCGAGGATGACTGAGTTGCGCTGAAAATGAACAGAGCTAACGCGATTGCAGCGGTTACGGCAGAGACTGCCCGCTGCGGCTTCTGACAGAGGTGAGACTGCGCCCACAAACGCATGCTGCACTCCTCAGATACTTTCAGGTTTTTGAACCCCCGGTTCCCCACGAACCAATTTGAGGTTTGTTACAAGCTCGAATCCGGTCCGCACCAAGGCAGGTTGGCGGCGTAGAGCAAACTTTTTCCGGTCGAGTGGTCCTACCGCGATTTCTAAGCGGGAGGATATTACTACCCTGCCAATCAAAAGTGCAAGAGTTGAACTTAATATTTTTCTACAAAATGTTTACAACCCCCTCACGTCCTTCAGCAACTTGGACCACCGACTGCGGTAGTGCCTCAGTTTGAAATTAGATGAATTTTCCCTGCGATCTACATGAGTCCCAGTACGGCATGAATGAAGTAAAAATGTTAACAAATAAAAGACGAAGAGGTGGCTATATGATTGTAGAAGAATTGCTATGGAAGCAGATGGAGGCGAAAATGAACGCACTAATCACGCGGCGTCTGCTAGCGTTTCATGATGCGCTAGTAGAGCGGGGACAGATACCGTCCCCTCCGTCCCCCTCAAGTACGGAGGAGACAGCGATTAGCCATTGCAGGGAGGATTGTAGTTCTCAATCAAATCCTGCTCTTTAGCGAGACGGGAGTCCTCATCATCGTCCAGATGAGTACAGATGCAGTTGGCTTTGTGCTTCGTAAAGCAATCTGCCTTGTGATGGTCATCAAATCGCGTTGACAGGTCTTCGGTCTGTCCAATGTAGATCACATCATGAGAGTAACCGCTATTTGCGCTCTGGTACCGTCGCGTTACCGCATACACGGCTGCGACGGCCTTAAATGCTTGATTGATCGCCCAAACATCGAAATCGTAAGTTTGGCCCGACTTTCCCTTGAGGGTTACCGTGCTAATTTTAGCCACTTAGTTTCTCCTTTGCGGGGAAGGGCATTAGAAGCGCGTCAATACTACTTCCTGTGGTTATTCGTTGGCTAGTCGTTTCTTGTAAGGACCGCGCTTACCTGGATTCGGAATGTATCTGTCGGCCATCATCACGATTTCCTCAAGGCTCCAAACGTGATCCGACAACCCAGCCGCCATACTGGGCGTGATCCTCAGAGTTTTGTGAATGCGGGCGAAATTGTAATAGACCGCATGGATCGCTACCATTGCGACGTGGTTCTGAATCTTCTTGCTGAATCCGTTCGTCAGCCGCGTGAAGCGCCTCATGCCCATTCGCATCGTCAGATTGTGGCGTTCCACATAAGAGGTGCTGACGTGCTTGGGGTCAGGATCGCCGCTCACCGTTTTCATTTCGCAGCCGATGCAGGTAGCCGGGGAATAGCGTGTGTCATACTCCGCTGGAGCGCCGTAAATTTTCTGCAATTGTGCATAGTCAACATCGGCTCCGAATGCTTCTTCCACTGCCTCCAGATAAGCCCTGTGGCCGTCTGTGGTGATTTGGACGCGGCCCCGGATGCGGCTTGCGGCATCTTTCATAAAGTCGATTGCCCAATCTGCACTACGACCGCCGACTAGATAACTAACACAGAGTTTCGTGTCGGCGTCCAAGCCCGTCCACGTCCAAGTATCACCCCAACCTTCCAGTTTCTTCTCTGCGCTGACGTTCTTCGCTTTCGCGCCGACGAAAGACCAAATTTCATCCGCCTGTAGTCTGCGCACGCGCACATTCCGAACGTGCTCATCGTGGAACTGCTCACAGGCCGCGCCCAAGTCCACAAGCAGCTTCGTGACGGTGTTCAGGGAGACATCGGCCATTCGAGCGCAAGAGCGAAGGCTGTTCCCCTCTACCAGCATTCCTAGAATAGTTGCGCGTTGCGAGACTGACAGGCGGTTCATACCCCAATACTATGGCCAAAATGCAGCGTTGTCAAGCATTATGTTCATATTGAATATTGCGTCGCACCAATTACTGTCCTAACTCGACTCACTTGTGTCCCATAATCGGCTATAATTACCCCATGCCTGAGGCGCTGACCCCAGAGAGAGCATTTGAACTGTCAATAGAGGCAAGCCGCGTTTTTACGCCCGCAGCTCCCATTGATGACCGTCAACTATTTGCTGGCCGCACAGACCAAGTCCGAAAAGTGCTCGATGCCGTAAATCAAAAAGGCCAGCACGGAATAATTTTCGGGGATCGGGGAGTTGGCAAGACATCGCTCGCAAACGTTCTCGCCTCATTCATACCTTCGGGCTATATGGTGACTCGCAGGATCAATTGCGACAAGGGTGACAGTTACAATTCCGTTTGGCGCAAGGTATTTGAGGAAATCCAGCTTAACGAAGTCACCAAGGTCGCCGGATTCGCAGGGCACGGTTCCCCACCCCGTATCGATGCTTCAGCCGAAATCATTAGCCCAGACGTTGTGCGCCGCCAGTTGGAAGCTTGGTCGAAAGACAAGCTTCCTATTCTCATCATTGACGAATTCGACCGCGTGGACGAGTCCTACCGCGCGATATTCGCTGACACAATCAAAACGCTCTCAGACAATGCTGTTCCCGCAACCGTGATCCTGGTCGGTGTTGCAGATAGCGTTGATCAGCTTATAAAAGAGCATGAATCTATTCAGCGTGCACTAGTTCAGATCAAGATGCCACGCATGTCCAAGGATGAAATCAAGGAGATTGTAAACAAGGTAACGAATCTCGGTATGACGATTGAGTCGGAGGCTGTTGACCGCATCGCCATTCTAGCGCAGGGGCTGCCGCACTATGCTCATCTGTTATCGCTGCATGCGACGCGGGCGGCCTTAGACAAAGTGTCCCTCCATGTTGATCTGGCCATCCTCGATACCGCAATTGGAAATGCGATAGAAGCGGCGCAGCAATCTATTCGCAGCGCATGGCATCAGGCCATCGTTAGCGCCCGAAAGGACAATCTATTCGGCGATGTTCTACTCTCCTGCGCCCTCGCTCAGGCCGACGACATGGGAACGTTTGCGGCGCAGGACGTTAGAGCGCCGATGCAGTTGGTAACCGGGAAACCCTATGAAATCCCCGCGTTCGCGCAACACCTGAATGAATTTAGCGATGCCAAACGTGGCAACATCCTTAAAAAACAGGGTGAGAATCGTCGGTTTCGCTACCGCTTCACGAATCCATTGATGCCACCATTTGTGATAATGAAGGGATTTTCTGACAAGAAAGTCACGACGGAAATTCTCAAGAAGCTAGCCGAGAGTCAGACACTATTCTGATTTCTTCCAGCGCACATTGGCTGCATTAGCAGCAATTCTCTTGCGATCATACGGTGACAGCTTTTTCGCGCGAGAAACGCCACCCTTCAATCCCCCCACCCGACGGTTGGACGGATGCCGCTTCGATTCACTCACCGTGTCCTCAGCTTCGCCAATGGCAATGTCGAATACCTGTTTGGCAAGTTGGACGGGATCGCGCGGACGCTTCGCCATGAATCGAGTATGCCACAGGCCGAGAGATCGATCTAGGCTATGAGATTTCAAACTGAGGCACTACCCCGACTGCGTCTAAGTTGACAGTATCCGCGCTCCGTATCAGACTCTTAGCCTCGGAACTCATGGAGTTGTTTGTGGCAACGGCCCCCGGGTCTCAACGCAAAATTCTGCACGTTAAACACGCGGTCCACCGCTCTTTATCCGCTGGTATCTTGCTTGTTCTCTCGGCGATAGCGATTCCCTCCCTGGCTCGCGAAAAGAATTCCGCGCAATATGGGGTTGGATTGATCATTAACATCCCGGCCCCCGTTGCTGAGGTGTCGGACGCGGTTTCGGATGTGGTTGGCAATGGCATTATCCGCGGGACCAAAGAATATGCCAAAGACGAATACCTCAGCGGTGCCATCGCCGCGACTTCAACCCCACTCTTTCCAGCCTGGAAGGATCCCGGCAAGGTTTTCTACAAGGTGCGGAAGGCAGCGCTCAACCCTTGGAACTTCAGGGACAGTACCGACGTCGGAACGGTCGCAGTGCGCTACATTGTGCAACCGCAGGGTGACAAAAATTCGATCCTGCGCATCGACGCGCTGTATGTAGAAGACTTTCGGCACGCGGTTCATCAATCCAACGGCTCGGTTGAATCGAGCGAATACAAAGACATCCAGGACCACCTTGCGCAGATGCAACTGGTGAAGAAGGAAACGGAAGAGGCCCTGCAGGAAAAGCAGGAGCACATTGCCAAGAAGGAGTTCGATATTGGTAACGACAATACCGAACTGCTGAGCACTCCTTCAGGGCCCAGTTTGGATGAGAGTTCGAGCCGAGTGAATGACGCTGACTTGTCCTCAACATCCATGTCGGCGACGGAAAGGTCGTTGCTCAGACAATCGAAGTCGAAGCCATCAGCGGCGGCAGCGATCCTGGCCGCGGATCCGAATGAGAGTCTTGAGCAACGTGCCGTAAGGTTGCGGCGCGAGGTAGCACGACTCGTGAAGAAGCCTGGGGCGCCTCTGAAGTCCGCTCCTTTTCACTCAGCGAGCACGGTCCAGACGCTGACCCCTGGAACGGAAGTTCTGGTTGTGGTTATCAGCACCTACTGGCTCGGAGTTGAGACGCACGCCGGCGGTCATGGCTGGATTCGGAGAGACCAACTGGAGTTCCTGCCATGATGCGGGGGCCTCGATGGTTGCAGATTGTGGCCGCTGCGACTGTAGCGATACTTTCATTGTGTGCACCCGAAGCCACCGCTCAAACGAGTCCCGCCGAACGCACATTTCACGTCTCGAAGAAGACGATCGAGAAGGTACTGAAGCAGTTGCAACCCGCCATCAGCGGCCATCTGCCAACGCTCGAAGGGTTCGTGCTTGCGGGTGAGCATCCTTTGACTCAGTACCAGCGGGCGTTCTATCAGTGCAACGTCCATGTGAATGAAACGTCCGCTGGCTCTGTTGTGCGAGTGAGCGCGAACGTTACCGCTTGGTATAAAGACACCAGCGCTGCGCACTCAGGCTACCAATTGCTTAAGTCGAATGGGCGACTGGAAGCGGATCTGCTCGACCAGCTAGCGGATCAATTGTCATCGATCTCTGGTCCAGCGCCGGCAGCTTCTCAGGAAAAGCCTGCCGCAGCAGCCGAGCCGAAGATTTCCGGTAGCTCTGATCTTCCCATCGTATCGGTGCCGCTGCCCGCCGCGCCGGACAAGAGCGACGTGTTTTCGCCCTCTACTAGTACGGCGGCGGAGTCGGCGCAATCGCGGTCGTTCACCGAATCAAAGCCGGCAGACAAGAAATCCGTCGATCTCCGCATCGAACTGTCTGGCTTGGAAGACGCGGTCAGGAACCAATCGCGTCCCAAGAATCTGGTGGCGGTGAAGAAATCGGGGACGCCAGTTGTCGCGACTGCAAGTCTTAGCGGCAAGACTCTTTTCATGGCGGATGCACAGGATGAGTTTGAGCTATTGGACTACAACTCGGACTGGGTTCACGTGCGGATTTCGGGGCTCTCGCGGGGATGGATCTGGCGCACAAGCTTGGAAATGCCGGAGGGAATTTCCGATGTGCCCAAATCCGTTGCTTCCGCCGCTCCAGCCGCGGCCGATTTGTTTCAGGTAAGCCGGGAAGAGATGGCACCTTTTCCCGGCGACTGGGCGCCGCTTCGCGGCAAGAGCGTGAAGATCATCTCAGTTCAGAAGATCCGCGAGGACGAAAAAGGCGGGGGCGCGAGCGCGAAGCTGGAGTTCGCCAAGGCGCTGCTCGACCAAAGCTATGACGAACTTGCGAAATCGCCCGACCTCGCAGGCCTGGTGCTGATCTTCGACTCTTCCGACGGAGGCATGATCGCAGCCACCTTGCCTACGATCCGCAAATGGAAGGCTGGAAGCCTGAGCGATGCAGCAATGTGGCATCAGTGCTATTTCGATCCGCCAGAGACGTTCACCATTTCGAGCGCTGCGACTGGCCGTTAGCGTCCACAAGTCAAGTTGGCAAAAACCGTAACTTGGTGCGAACATGAATACAAGGCTTCATCGGTTAGGGATTTCTGTTGACTTTGCGCCGTGGAAGCGATAGGAATGCTATCCTTCGTGGGTTCTGGTGGCGATCCGCTTTGCTGGCGAGTGGGTCGATGATTTTCCGACTACTGCTTTGAGGCAAACGCCCTGATGAGACGTAGCCCGAAGCGGAAGACGAAAATCGCAGGTGTGGGGTTCATGGAACAGACAATTTCTACTCGGCGACAGGCAAATCTCCTGCAAGACTATGCAGAACTAACAAAGGCGCGCATTACCACGCTGATTGTGCTGACGGCTTGGTGCGGGTACTTCTTCGGCGCGCATCGCAGCGGCGCATCGTCGTGGACGATGGGTCTTTTCCATGCCTTGTTTGGGATTGCGCTCGTATCGAGCGGAACGGCCGCGCTGAATGAAGTGCTCGAAACCAGTGTTGACGCGCGTATGCGGCGCACAGCTACTCGTCCGTTGCCTTCCGGGCGCATGTCGCTCACTCATGCAGTTGCCGTCGGGTTGGCGCTTACATTGGGCGGTTCGATTTACCTCGCAATCTACGCGAACCTGCTGACTGGCCTGTTGGTGTTTCTTACCGCGCTCGTTTATCTCGCCGCTTACACGCCGTTGAAGAAGGTTTCTCCGGTTTGCACGTTTGTCGGCGCTTTTCCGGGAGCGATGCCCGTCGCTTTGGGATGGACCGCGGTGCGCGGACGGATCGAACTCGATACTGTCGTTTTGTTCGCCATCATGTTCGTCTGGCAATTCCCGCATTTCCTCTCGATCGCTTGGCTGTATCGTGAGGATTACGCGCAGGGCGACATTCGTATGTTGCCGGTGGTCGAATCGAACGGGAAATCGACTGTGTGGCGGATTCTTGCTTACTCTGCGGCATTGATTCCGGTCAGCGTATTGCCTGTCGCGATGGGAATGACGGGACGGATCTATTTCGTCGGGGCGATTCTGATGGGTGGGATATTGTTCCGCTACTCGATGGGAATGGCGATGCCGCAACTTCCGGCGACCGCTGCCGCTTCCAAGGGGCCGGCGCGGCGACTGCTTCAAGCGACGATTTTCTACCTGCCTGCGTTGTTTGCTCTTATGATGGTCAACGCGACTAGGTAGATTCCGGGTCGCGGAAACTTTCTAACCACAGGGCACGCAGCGTTTCACAGCTCAATCACGCCAGTTCCAACTCAATCTTCTTCGCTGGCGCGTCGAGTTTTGCGATCCGGAATTCGCGAACCTGTCCGGTGCTCAGGCTTTCCGGCTTGTTCTGACTCGTGGTGGCACCGCTTTTCCATTTCGCCTGCAACATCGAACCTAGCGAAGAAAGATCGGGTTTGGCTGACGACGAAGCCGCGTGCTCTTCCTGCTTTTGGCCCTTGTCACTTCCCTTCTTCGCGATGCGGCACTCCGCCTGAATTCCTTGTCCCAGTTCGACTCGGCAACGCTCGCCGGAAACGTCGATGATGCGGCCTGTGACCCTGTCGCCTTCCTTGTGCTCAGCGAGATATTCGTCGAGGCCCGTTGGCACGAGCTGTTTCATGCTTAACCGGATGATGCGCTTCTCAGGATCGATGGCGAGGATTTGCGCTTGTACTATTTGCCCTGACTTCAGCACATCCTGCGGATGATTGATGCGCTTCTCGGCGCTGATTTCGCTGACGTGAATCATGCCTTCGATGCCCTCGGCTAGCTGCACGAACGCGCCGAACTTGGTGATGTTTGTGACCGGTCCTTCGATCACGGTTCCAGGCGCGAACTTCTCTGTCGCGCCAACCCATGGATCGCCAAGCGCCTGCTTGAGACCGAGCGACATGCGGCGTTCATCGAACTTGATTCCGAGAATGACCGCTTCGACCGTTTCGCCGACCTTCACCATGTCGCTTGGATGGCGAACCTTCTTGCCCCACGACATTTCCGAAATGTGGATGAGCCCTTCGACTCCAGGTTCGACCTCGACGAACGCGCCGAAATCGGCGACCCGAGTAATTGCTCCGCGCACGCGATCGCCGGCTTTATACTTCTCCGCGACCGAATCCCATGGATGCGCCTGAAGTTGCTTCATGCTGATGGCAATGCGCTTCTTCTCCGGCTCGATGCGGATGATCTTGGCGTCGATGCGCTGGCCTTCAGAAAGCACGTCGGACGGCTTGTTCACGCGATGCCAGGAAATCTCCGCAACGTGAAGAAGCGCATCGGCTCCGCCGATGTCCACGAAGGCACCGTAATCGGTAAGGCTGCGAACCTCGCCGCGCACAACATCGCCTTCCTTCAACTCTTCGAAGCGCCGCTGCTTCGCGGCAAGCTCTTCGTCTTCGGCGATGACGCGCCGATCGACGACAACATCTTCGTCGTCCACGTCGAGCTTGATGATGCGGCAGCGAATTTCCGTCTCGACCAGCTTGGCCAGTTCAGCAGCATCGTGCGTTCCGCTGCGCGAAGCAGGCATAAAAGCGCGAACGCCGACATCGACGCTCAATCCGCCCTTGATCACGCCGGTGACGGTTCCAACGATGGTCGCCTTCTCGTCGAATGCCTTCTTCAGTGAGTCCCAATCCGTGACGCGGGCGACCTTGCCGCGTGTGAGCTGGTAATAGCCTTCCGGGTCGCGGCCCTTAATCGTGACATTCAGCTTGTCGCCAATCTTCACCGCAGCACCGCGCATTTCGGCGATCGGTAATAGGCCTTCGCTCTTGAAGCCAACATCGAGAATCACTGCCTCGGCGTTCACGGAGACAACTGTTGCTTCGCGGCTCTGGTTCCCAGCTTCCGGCTTCCGCGCATGCTCTTTCTCGTAGGCGGAGAAGATGTCGCCGAACGACTCTTCCGGTTCGGTTGCTGGAGTTGATTCAGGAAGTTCGGTGGCTGGATTAGCTGACTCTAGGTTCTTTGTGTCGGACATGGCTGATTGGGCGCTGCTTCGGCAATCTGCGATGGTAATCGCCTTCTAGGATATCATCGCGGCTCTTGCGGTCTCTGGATTGTCAAATCTTGTGCGCTTCTTCCGGAGGCACCTCGCTGGTTGTAGACTAACAACGCTTCCCTCGTCAAACAAATCATTGCACGCTGGTCATGTTTCGCCACTATGGAGGGTTCTTGATGCGGAATAAATCTGTTGTCCTGATTCTGCTTATCTTGTCGTTGATCGCCGCAGGTTCTGCGCAAACCGGCACTCTTCAATCCGCTGCACGGGCCAAAGAGATCGATATTCCTTACACGCGTTTTGTGCTGGACAACGGACTGACAGTGATCGTGCACGAAGATCACAAGGCTCCGATCGTGGCGGTCAACATGTGGTATCACGTCGGCTCGAAGAACGAGAAGCCGGGAAAGACCGGATTCGCGCACCTGTTCGAACATCTGATGTTCGGCGGCAGCGAACACTCCAAAGGCCGATATCTCGACACCATGGAGAAGATCGGCGCGACCGACCTGAATGGGACTACCAACAACGACCGCACGAATTACTTCGAGGACGTTCCGACATCGGCGGTCGATTTGGCGATGTGGATGGAATCGGATCGTATGGGACATCTTCTCGGCGCGTTCGACGAGAAGACGCTGACGCTTCAGCGCGGAGTCGTGCAGAACGAGAAGCGGCAGGGCGAAAATCAGCCTTATGGTGTGACTGAGCAACTGATCACACAGAATACTTATCCCGCTTCGCATCCATATTCGTGGACAGTCATTGGCGATATGGCGGATCTCGATGCGGCATCGATGAACGACGTGAAGGAGTGGTTCAAGACTTATTACGGGCCGTCGAATGTCGTGATGGTGATTGCGGGCGACATCGACCTGAAGACCGCGCGCGAGAAGGCGGAGAAATACTTCGGCGATATTCCCGCTGGTCCTCCTGTCGCGCATCAGCAGGTGTGGATCGCGAAGATGACGGGAACGCACCGGCAAGTGGTGCAGGATCGCGTGCCGCAGGCGCGGATTTACAAGGTGTGGAACACACCGGAATATGGAAGCGCTGATGCGGATTATCTGGGTATGGTGGCCGATTGCCTGAGCGAGGGGAAATCTTCCCGCTTGTACAAGCGCCTGATTTATCAGGACCAGATTGCAACCCAAGCGGTTGCGTTCACCGACGAACATGAGATCGGAAGCCAGTTCTACATTCGCGCGACGGTGCGAGCAGGCGAGAGCACCGCGAAGGTTGAGAAGGAAGTGGACGAGGAACTGGCGCGATTCCTCAAGAATGGTCCGTCTCCGGAAGAGTTGCAGCGTGTGAAGGCGCAACACGAAGCGCAGTTCCTGCGCGGCATCGAACGCATCGGCGGATTCGGCGGAACATCCGATCAGCTCGCGATCAGCGAAGTATTTCGCGGCAGTCCTGACGCTTACAAAGTCTCGCTCAAGCGCGTGCGCGAAGCGACTGCCGAAGACCTGAAAGGGGCCGCGAATCGCTGGCTTTCGGATGGCGTTTACATCCTCGAAGTCGATCCATTTCCCGAGTTCAAGACTGCTTCGACTGGGGCCGATCGCAGTTCAGCGCCAGTTCCTGGAAATCCACCTGAACTGAAGCTGCCTAAGTTGCAACGCGCAACGCTTTCGAATGGATTGAAGATCGTTCTCGCGGAGCGGCACGAAACTCCGATCGTGGATTTCAGGCTCGTGAGTGATGCTGGATATGCTTCGGATTCTCTGTCTGCGCCTGGCACCGCGAACCTCGCGATGAAGGTGCTAATGGATGGAACGAAGACTCGCGACGCGCTGAAGATTAGCGATGAGGAAGAAAGTTTAGGCGCGGAACTTAACGCGGGATCGAACCTCGACCTTTCGTTCATCACGTTGTCTGCGCTGAGCGTGAACCTCGATCCATCGCTCAATCTCTTCGCCGATGTGCTTCTCAATCCTTCGTTTCCCGAGAGCGACACGAAGCGCGAACAGAAGCTGGTGCTCTCGACGATCGAGCGCGAGCAAAACACTCCGCAAATGATGGCATATCGCGTGATGCCGGCGCTGCTTTACGGAGCGAATCATCCCTACGGAAATCCATTCACTGGTTCGGGCACGAAGGCGAGCGTCGAGAAGATGACGCGCGCGGATCTGGTGAAGTTCCACGACACTTGGTTCCGTCCGAACAACGCGACGATGATCATCGTCGGCGACACAACGATGGAGCAGATCAAGCCGAAGCTCGAAAGACTTCTCGCTGGTTGGAAGGGCGGCGAAGTTCCAAAGAAGAATGTGAGCGATGTTGCGATGGCGTCGAAGTCGCAGGTCTACCTGATTGACAAACCTGGCGCGCTGCAATCGGTAATCGTAACTGGCATTGTCGCGCCGCCGAGAGCGAATCCGCAGGAGATCGCAATCGAGGCGGCAAACGACGCGCTGGGCGGAACGTTCGGCGCGCGCATCAACATGAATTTGCGCGAGGACAAACACTGGTCTTACGGGACTTTTTCCGTGCTGCGCAACGCGCGTTCGCAACGTCCCTATCTTTCCATTGCTCCGGTGCAGACGGACAAGACGAAAGAGTCGATGGAGGAGTTGAACAAGGAGTTCCGCGGAATTATCGGCGATCATCAGATCGACGATGCGGAATTGAAAAAAATTCAGGCGAACGAGACGCTTAAGCTTCCGGGTTCACGCGAAACGCTCGAACAACTCGGGCAGGGAGTGCAGGACATCGTGCAGTTTGGATTGCCTGACGACTACTTCGAAACCTACGGCGCGAAGGTGAATGCGCTGCAGCTCTCAAACGTGAACGACGCGGCGAAAAAGATCGTTCATCCCGACAACCTGATCTGGGTGGTTATCGGCGACCGCGCCAAGATCGAGTCGGGAGTGAGGGAACTGAACCTTGGGGAGTTCCACCTCATGACGCCGGACGGAAAGGTCATGTAGGTCTAACCGGGGTACTTTCTCGTTTTTTGGGGGGTACCCCCCCCTCCCCCCATCGCCCATATATTTTTTACATAGCGATCGATTTAGTTCCTAAATGGAACGCCGCTTGTTGAGCGTCGCGCTCTTCAATCAAGGAAGTCAATCACTTACGCTTCAGACCACCTGGGCAATGCTGTCAAAGAACTGCTCGCGCGTCCCATTGCGGGAACAATCCGAGAACATCAGCGATAAGAAAATTGTTCGCTTAGCATTAAACTTAAGTCAATGAAATTCGGGTGATCGGACAAGAAACTCGTCCTGATTCGGGAATTTGATCTTCAGCCAAAGCAATCGCTATGAAAAAAAGAAAAGCCGGCGATAAATCTGCCGGCTTTCTCCTTTGCGTGCGGACTTTCTAGCCGCCGTGCGGGCCGTTGTGGCAGTCGTAGCAGTTGAATTGATGCCCGGCGGGAAAGCTCTTTTTTCCGCCGTCATCGGTGTTGAAGGTGCGCGCCACTTTGGCTTCCGAGAGCGGAGTGCCCTTGTAGTCGGCGCCATGGCAGTACGCGCACGCCTTGAGATTCTGCTGCGCATAATCCTCGTGTCCGTTTACCCATGATTGGCCGATGGTATGGATGCCGTGTGGGCCTTGATCCGGCGTGACCGGAACGTTGGAGTGGCAGACGCTGCACTCGGTGATCTTGGCGACGTATCCCTGAAGCTTCTTCGGATAGACGTTGTCGTTGGCTTGCAGCGTCGGATACTCGGCGTGCGGCGAACCGTGGCAGGCCGAGCAGTACACGGAACCATGGCCTGAGCTGTAGCGATAAAGATCGGATCCGGCAAGGGGTACATTCTGATTGGTCGCGAATGTCTGATCGGTAACGGCTCGCCACTGTCCGTTGTCGAAGGCCGTCGTGTAGCGCTGGCTGTTCTGGTGACAAAGCTGGCACGATGGCTCAATCAGCCATGGATTGCGCGAGGGATTACCGGCATAGGTGAGCGTCCCACGTATGCGTGTGACGTATCGGAAGTGTTGCGAAATTCAGCGAGTACAAGAAAACGGGACGCCTGGGGCGTCCCGTTGCTTGTGATGGACTTGAAAATTTAGGCTGAGACCGTTTCCGGTTCCGTTTTACCCGCGAGCAATTGCCTCAACACATAATGCAGGATGCCGCCGTTGGCGTAGTAGAGAGCTTCCTGCGGGGTATCGATGCGGACTGTGGCCTGGAATTCTTTGGCCTTGCCGTCGGCTCGCTTTGCGGTGACGGTGATTTTGCGACCGGAGGCGAATTTTTCGATGATGTCGCGAATGCCGCCGATCTCGAATATTTCTTCGCCGGTCAGCTTGAGCGACTCCACGTTTTCTCCGGGCAGGAATTGCAGCGGGAGGATGCCCATGCCCACCAGATTCGAGCGGTGAATGCGCTCGTAGCTTTCAGCGATAACCGCGCGAACGCCGAGCAGGCGCGGACCTTTGGCTGCCCAGTCGCGCGAGGAACCGGAGCCATACTCCTTGCCAGCGAGAATTACGAGCGGCGTTTTTTCCGCGTGATATTTCTCCGAGGCATCGAAGATCGACATCTCAGTGTCGCTTGGAAGATGGCGAGTGAAGCCGCCTTCGGTGTTCACCATCTTGTTGCGCAGGCGGACGTTGGCGAAGGTCCCGCGGACCATGACTTCGTGATTGCCTCGCCGCGAACCGTAGGAGTTGAAGTCGGCGGGTTGCACGCCGTGCGCGATCAGATATTTTCCGGCGGGGCTGTCTTTCTTGATCGAGCCTGCGGGAGAGATGTGATCGGTGGTGACGCTGTCGCCGAGGACGGCAAGAACGCGCGCGCCCTTGATGTCTTCGACCGACGAGGGCTGAATCTTCATGCCGTCGAAATACGGCGCCTGGCGGATGTAGGTGGAGTCTTTCTCCCAGGCGTAGGTTTCGCCCTTGGGCACGGGGAGACCGCGCCAGCGCTCGTCTCCGGCGTAAACCTCGGCATAACTCTTGCGGAACATGTGCGAATTGATCGCGCTGGAGACGGCCTGTTCGATCTCCTGGTGTGTGGGCCAGATGTCGGCGAGATAGATATGTTCGTCGTGCTTGCCTTTGCCGATGGGCTCTTTGCGGAGATCGATGTCGATGCGCCCGGCGAGAGCAAAAGCAACGACGAGCGGTGGCGACATCAGGTAGTTGGCGCGAACTTCGGAGTTGATGCGGCCTTCAAAGTTGCGATTGCCGGAGAGAACCGAAGCGACGACGAGATTTTTCTCTTCGATAGCCGCGGAGACTTCTGCAGGCAGCGGGCCGGAGTTGCCGATGCATGTCGTGCAGCCGTAGCCGACGAGATGGAATTTCAGCTTCTCGAGATAGGGCATCAGGCCGGCGGTCTCGAGATAGTCTTTGACGACCTTGGAGCCGGGCGCGAGCGAGGTTTTGACCCAGGGCGGAGTTTGGAGGCCTTTTTCGACCGCTTTTTTCGCGAGCAACCCGGCGGCGATGAGCACTGAGGGATTCGAAGTATTGGTGCAACTCGTGATGGCCGCGATGACTACGTTGCCATGCTTCAGCGATTTCGCGCCATTGGCTGCGATGTGCTCGTGAACATTTGGATCTTCGACGCCCACAGCGGCAGGATTGCCGCCCTCCTGCTCCCAACGCGCGGCGGTTGTCGCGGGAGGAACTGGCTTTGCTCCAGGCTTTGGAGGCTTGATGAGCGACGGCAGCGCTTGCGTGAAGGACTCGCCTGCTTTCGAGAGAACGACTCGATCCTGCGGACGCTTGGGACCGGCGAGGCTCGGCTCGACCGTGGACAGCTCGAGGCTGAGAAGCTCGGAGTATTCGGCCGACGGCGTGTGGGCGTCGTGGAAGAGGCCTTGCTCGCGCGCGTAAGCTTCGACGAGAGCTATTTGTTCTTCGCTTCGGCCGGTGAGATTGAGATAACGAAGTGTCTCTTTGTCGATCGGGAAAATGCCGCAGGTGGCACCGTATTCGGGCGCCATGTTGGCGATGGTGGCGCGGTCGGCGAGCGGGAGATCCTGAAGGCCGGGGCCGAAGTATTCAACAAATTTGCCGACGACACCGTGCTTGCGCAACATTTCCGTGATGGTGAGAACGAGGTCGGTGGCAGTTGCGCCTTCGCGGAGGCGGCCGGTGAGTTTTACGCCGACGACGAGCGGGATGAGCATGGAGACGGGCTGGCCGAGCATGGCAGCTTCGGCTTCGATTCCGCCGACGCCCCAGCCGAGAACGCCGAGGCCGTTGATCATGGTGGTGTGCGAGTCGGTGCCGACGAGCGTGTCGGGATAGGCGGTGCGCTTGCCGCCTTCTTCGTTGACGAAGACGACCCGGGCTAGATATTCAAGATTGACCTGGTGAACGATGCCGGTGTCGGGCGGAACGATAGCGAGGTTGCGGAAGCCGGTTTGTCCCCAGCGGAGGAAGGCGTATCGCTCTTTGTTGCGCTGGAATTCGAGCAGCGCGTTCATGTCGAAGGCGCCGGCGGAGCCGAATTCGTCGACCTGCACGGAGTGGTCAATGACGAGTTCGGCGGGCTGCAGCGGATTGATGAGCGCGGGGTCGCCGCCGAGATGGCGCATGGCGTCGCGCATGGCAGCGAGGTCGACGACGGCTGGAACGCCGGTGAAATCCTGCAAAAGAACCCGGCTGGGCGTGAAGGCAATTTCTTTTTCCGGCTTGGAATTCTTGTTCCAGGCGGCTAGCGCGCGGATCTCCTGCGGCGTGACGTTGCGTCCATCTTCGGTGCGGAGGAGGTTCTCGAGCAGGATGCGGAGCGAGAAAGGGAGATGCCTGGTCGAGATGCCCTGCTTGTCGAGGGCGTCGATGCGGTAGATTTCGTATTCCTTGTGGCCGGCTTTAAAGGTGGCGCGCGCGCCAAAACTATTCGCTGACATGATGGCCTTCCTGAGTTATGGATGATCGATAAAGTTTATCGGTTTCTGGTGTGGACGACGATATTGGGCTATTTTCACCGGGTCTGATCCATTTAGTTTAGCCCTTTGAGGTCACATTGGGTAAGTGATGGAGATCACGTGCCCGGGTTCGCGTTCCTCCAGGCCGCTCGATTCTTAACCACCAAGGGCACGAAGGGACACGAAGGCTTATTTTGCCTTGAGGAGGAGTACCGGGACGGTAATGCTGTGACGGACGCGCGTGACGGTCGTGCCCAGAAAGATGTCGGCGAGGAGGCGATGGCCGTGGGTGCTCATGGCTACGAGGTCGCAGCCCTTTTGCTTGACCCACTTGATGATTTCGCTGGCAGGCTCGCCGAACGCGAGTTCGGCCTCGGCGGCGATTCCCTCCGATTCAAACTCAGCGCGAACTTTCTTGAGATAGGCGGTGTCCTCGGAAATCTCGGGGCTGACGGCGTCGCGTCCGTAGGTTCGAGCGGCCCAACCGTCCGCGACGTGCAGAAGAATGAGACGGCTGTGCGCGAGCTTCGCCAGTTGCTTGATGTGCTCGATGATGGCGCGATCGCTGCGGGTTCCGTCGAGAGTGACGAGAATTTTGTCGTACATGGAGTTTGTCATCCGCCCACAATCACTTGCCAGGCAGCTTTGATGGAATCGGGCAGGCCATAGATGTCCATGGCGGTGATCAGGATAGCACTGGCCCAGCCGGCGATCAGTAACAAAGGACCGTTTTTCCAGCGGCCCATGCGCTTGCTCGAACCTGTGAACTGCAACAGCGGAAACATGGCGAAGGGCAGTTGCAATGCGAGGATCACCTGGCTGAGGGTAAGAAGTTCAGTGACGCTGGCGTCGCCGCGGAGTCCGATGATAAGTACGGCGGGCAGAACCGCGAGCGTGCGCGTGATCAGGCGCCGCACCCAGGGCTTGATGCGCCAGTGCATGAAGCCTTCCATCACGACCTGTCCGGCGAGCGTGCCGGTGATGGTGCTGCTTTGACCGCTGGCTAGAAGCGCGACGGCGAAGAGTGTGCTGGCTACAGTGGTGCCGAGCAGTGGGGCGAGCGTGAGGTAGGCAACGCGGATCCAGTCGCTTGTCGAAGTGAAAGCGACAACGCGCCCGCCGGCGACTGTGACGCTGTCTTTGCCGAAGAACACGCTGGCCGCGAGGACGAGGATCGCGGCGTTCACGAAGAATGCGACAGTGAGGGCGACCGTCGAGTCGAGAGTGTTGAACTGGATGGCGCGGCGGATCGACTGATCGTCCTTCTGAAGCTGACGGCTTTGCACGAGCGCCGAGTGTAGGTAGAGATTATGAGGCATGACGGTCGCGCCGATGATGCCGATGGCGATATAGACCATTCCGACGTGTCCGAGATGCGGCAGAAACATGGCTCTGCCCATCTCGAGGAAGGCTGGCTTGGTTTCGGGAAGAATGAAGATTTCGACGAAGTAGCAGACGGAAATGGTCGCGATCAGAACCAGAACAACCGCTTCGATCGTGCGCATGCCGAAGCCTTGCAGGGCGAGAAGCAGGAGAACATCAAGGGCGGTAATGACCACGGCCCAGAACAGTGGAATGTGAAATAGCAAGTTGAGCGCGACAGCGCTGCCGAGGACTTCGGCGAGATCGCAAGCGCCGATGGCGAGTTCGCTCAGAATCCAGTTAGGCCAGCGGGTCCAACCGGGATACCAGTCGCGGCAACATTGGGCGAGATCGCGGCCGGTGACCACACCGAGGCGGGCGGAGATGACTTGCATGAAAATCGCCATGAGGCTGGCGATGCCGACGACCCAGAGAAGTCCGTACTTGAACTGCGCACCGGCCTGAAGGTCGGTGCCCCAGTTGCCCGGGTCCATGTAACCAACGCTGACTAGAATCGCGGGACCGACGAACGCACGCCACTGGCGCCAAAAGCTCGCTTCGTGATGCGGAACAGGAATGGAGCTGTGTACTCCTTCCAGCGAAACGTGGGCGCTTGCAGGAACAGCGGGATCGGGTTGTGGAAACGGACGATCCAGAGGAACCCCACAGTCAACTGGCATACATGCCAGGAAGTTAACTGTGGTTAATTATACGGAAGTCAAACGGGAAACCCAAATTCTTTCGGCAGCCGAACGTCCCAGGACCATTGGGCCTTTGGTTGTGCGGACGGAGATGGTTTTGTCGTAGTTGCGTTCCGTGAGAGACACTTTGCCGCCGGGGCGGATGCCGCGGGATTCGAGAAATTCGAGGAGCTTGCGGTCGCGCTCGTAGATTCCGCTGACGGAATAGGAGTGGCCGGGCTCGGCGTCGGAGAGAAGAACGAGGCCGCGTTTGCGGCGGCTGGCGGGGCTCTCGAGTTCGCTGAGATTGCCGTGCGGACAGGGCTTGCCTCGGCCGAGCTTGGCGACGAGCCTCGCTTCAAAGGCCGGAGAGACTGCGTGTTCGAGGCGCTCGGCTTCGTCGTGGACCTGATACCACTCCATGCCAAAGACTTCGCTGAGCATGCGCTCGATGAGGTGATGGCGTTCGGTAAGCTGGCGGGCAATCTTGCGTCCGGCGGCGGTGAGGCTGACGCGGCCTTCATTATTGACACGAACGAGGCCGTCTTTTTTCAGGCGGCGGACCGCCATGGTGACCGCGGGGGGAGAAACGTTGAGCCAGTGCGCGAGCGTGGCGGAGATGACGGTTTCGCCTTCGCCCTCGGCGACGAAGATGGCTTTGAGGTAGTCCTCCTTGGAAACGGTGATCATTGATGGGGATTATACGGCGGCGCGTTCGTAGAAAGATGCGTTTACAGCACGGGGAGAACGCCTTGCGACGGCTGGGATTGCGGATGAGCTTGTAGGGGTTCCCTCGGCGTCGCTCGGGACAGGCTCTTCGACTCGTCGGCTCGCCTCGCTCACCTTACTTCGCTCAGGATGACAGCTTTAGAAACCACAAACGCTTAACACGGCGCCCGCGATGGAGTCTAGGAATTGAGAGGGCGGCGCAAGGTTAGTTTTATTGCTATGAAGAGAATGGCACAAATTCCGAAGTCCACCGCCAGACCCCAGTCTTCCTTGAACATGGCGTGGCGCAGATTTGGCGGAAGATGCGGCATGATCAGGAAATAAATGGCGTTGCCGGCGAGGACGGCGGCGAGGGCATCAAGGAAGTTGGAGAGAGTACGACGCTTCGTTGGGCGAGGTGCCTCGCGGTTCGCTTCGGAACTTATCTTCATCTCGCGAATTGCTCGCTCCTCGCCTCGGTTCGGCCTGCTAACATCCCCTTGAGATGCTGGAACCGTCTACCCCTGTGCAGTACGTCAAAGGAATTGGCCCGCGGTTGGCCGAAGTGCTTGGCGCCAAGGGAATCAAGACGGTCGACGACCTTCTGCATTATCTGCCCTTCCGATATGAGGATCGATTGAATCCGCGGTCGGTGGCGGAGTTGCGCGCGGGCGAGATGGCGACCGTGATCGCCGAGGTGAGGAATTCCGGGTTGTTCCGCACAAAGCGCATGCCTCTTTTTCAACTCACCGTTGGACAGGGGCGAACCCGTTTGAAGTGCCTGTGGTTCAACGCGACCTATCTTCAGGGGAAGTTTCAGCCGGGGCAGATGGTGGCGCTCTACGGCAAGGTTGAAGAGGACCGAAACGGGCAACTGCAGATCATTCAGCCGCAGTTCGAAATTCTTGGCGACACGAATGAAGAGGGCGGCGCAGACGAAGCCGAGAAGAAAGCCGCCGCGTCGCTGGAGATCGGACGGATTGTTCCGATTTATGAGTCGACCGGTCAGGGCCGGCTTACGCCACGATGGTTCCGGCGGATTATTCGCTGGGCACTGGAGAATCTGAATCCCGACCTGCCGGATGCGATTCCGGCGGCGGTGCGGGCACATTTGAGTTTGGTTTCCCCGCGCGAGGCTTTGTGGCGCGTGCACTGGCCGGAAGCGGGCGAGAGTTTCGCCGATCTACAGTCGTCGCGCACACCGGCGCACATCCGCTTGATTTTTGACGAGCTCTTCTTTATTGAGCTTGGGCTGGAATTGAAGCGGCGCGAGCAGAAAGCGCAGACGGGAGTCGCGTTTCAGCTCGATGCGCGGGCACGCGAGGCGATCAAGAAGATTCTGCCGTTTCATCCCACGGCGGCGCAGAAGCGTGTGCTGAAAGAGATCGGCCAGGATATGCAGACGCCCTATCCGATGAGGCGTTTGCTGCAAGGGGATGTGGGGTCGGGGAAGACGATCGTAGCGTTTGAGGCGGCAATCATCGCCATCGAGAATGGATATCAGGTCGCGCTGATGGCGCCGACCGAGATTCTGGCGCAACAACATTATTTTTCGGCGCGGCAGATTCTGGAGAAGGCCGGCTATCGAATTGTGCTGTTGACCGGGTCGATGGAGCAGGACCGGAAGCGACTGGTACGGCAGCATATCGCGCGCGGGAATGCGCAATTGGTGATCGGGACACATGCCTTGATTCAGGATCGTGTGGAGTTCGAGAAACTGGGGCTGGTCATTGTGGATGAGCAGCATCGGTTCGGAGTCATGCAGCGGTTGAAGCTGATGAAGAAAGACAGTGGAGCGCCCGAGCCGGATGTATTGGTAATGACGGCTACGCCGATTCCGCGAACTCTGGCTTTGACTCTCTATGGAGATTTGGACGTTTCGGTACTCGATGAGCTTCCGCCGGGTCGAACGCCGATCGAAACGCAGTCTGTGGCAGATGAGCGGGCGGCCGAGGTTTGGGACTTTGTCCGGCGCGAGATTGCCGCGGGGCATCAGGCTTATGTCGTCTATCCCGTGATCGAAGAGAACGAGGAGCGGGAACTTAAGGCGGCGCAGCAGATGCATCGCGAGTTGCGGGAGAAGATCTTTCCCAATCTCCATGTTGGTTTGTTGCATGGGCGGCTTGACCCGGATGCGAAAGAGCGCATCATGCGCGAATTTCAGCGCGGCGAGATTGAAATTCTGGTTGCGACCACCGTCATCGAAGTCGGCGTCGATGTGCCGAATGCGAGCGTGATGGTCATCGAACATGCGGACCGGTTCGGTTTGGCGCAACTGCATCAGCTTCGCGGGCGCATCGGGCGGGGAGCGGCGAAGTCGTATTGCGTGCTTATGCACGGCGGCAAAGTCTCAGAGGAAGGCGAGCGGCGGCTGGACGCCATGACTCAGAATAATGACGGCTTCAAGATTGCCGAACTTGATCTCGAACTGCGCGGGCCGGGCGATTTTTTCGGGACGAAGCAGGCGGGAATTCCGAGCTTCCGCGTGGCGAATCTGATTCGCGACCGGCAGTTGTTGGAGGCAGCCAAACGCGAGGCGGCGTTCGTGGTGGCCGGGCCGAATGCGGAGATTTCGCAAGGGGAGATCGATCGCGCACTACGGGCGATGCGGGAGAAGTGGTCGCTAAGTTATGGGCTCGCTGAGGTGGGATAAGGTACGAGCTGCTCCCCGCGGCCTTGGCCCGGCCTGAGACCGTTCTGCTATCATCGCGCCAGCACAAGTCCTCGTTAAGGAGCTCTCATTCTATGGATGCATCCGCTTTTTCTCTCGGCAATCGTCGCAACGAAGACATCGCGCTTGACCTGATGAAATTCATCGCCATGACGACCAGTTATGGCAGAACCAGCGGGACGGGCGGCGGAGTGGGCTTTCAGGGAGGCGCCGCCGCGACCAAGCCGGAGGAGTATGCCGATCACCTCCTGGAGCTCTATGGAAAGTGTCTGAAGGCGGTGGGAAAATAGTTCTTGGTTCTCAGTTCTCGGTTCTTAGTTGTCCCTTCAAAACGCGCTCTTACTGACAGCTGAGAACTGATGACGGACGACTCTTGGCTGGCCTCTTCCCTTCGTAACTTCTTTGCCTTGAATCCTTTCGTTGACAATGGCGCCTTCTGTCAGCTATTCTGAATTCCTTTGGAAGTCCTGCGGCTGCCCGCCCGGAACACCTAAGCGCGCGTTCTGCGTCGAGTTTTCTTAGATAGTTCTTTTAGCAAGATCAGGGGCACTCAGCGGTCTTCATCTTCAAGTTCTTTCAGTTTGGGAGAGTTTCATGTCTACCTATTTCCCGAAAGAAGGGGAAATTGCGCGGAAGTGGTTTGTGGTGGATGCCGCTGGGCAACCGCTCGGACGACTGGCCTCGCGCATAGCCCGCATTCTGATGGGCAAAGAAAATCCGCAATATACGCCGTTCATCGATACGGGCGATCACGTCGTCGTGATCAACGCCGAGCAAGTCAAGATGACCGGTATGAAGGTCGAGCAAAAGACCTATCACCATTACACCGGGTATCCCGGGGGCATGCGCTCGGAAGACGTCAAGAAGCGCCTGGCCCGCAAACCGGAGTTGGTGATCGAGGATGCCGTGGAGCGCATGTTGCCGAAGAACAAGCTCGGCAAGCAGATGTTCACCAAGCTGAAGGTGTATAAGGGCGACAAGCATCCGCACGCGGCGCAGAAACCGGAAGCGAAGGCGTTCGCGTAAGAACCAGCTCTGAGCTATGAGCTCTGAGCTGTAAGCAAACAAGTTTGGATTTCTTAGAAAGGTATCAGGGCACGGCTTTGGACTGTTTTGGGCACTGGTTGCTCATAGCTCAAGGCTCATAGCTCATAGCTAAAAATGGCAGAGACGGCACAATACTACGGAACGGGACGGCGGAAGGCGGCGATCGCCCGCGTTTATCTGCGTCCGGGCAGCGGCGATTTCAAGGTTAACGGCAAGGCGTTCGATGAGTATTTCGTGACGCCCTCGCAGCGCATCAGCGCGAAGTCGCCTTTGGCGCTGACTGAGACGGGCACGAACTTTAACGTGCTCGCTCGCGTGAATGGCGGCGGCGTGTCCGGTCAGGCTGAGGCTGTGCGCCTGGGAATCACGCGCGCGCTGATGGTGTTCAACCTCGAACTTCGCAAGAAGCTCAAGGGCGAAGGCATGGTTACCCGCGATCCCCGCGCGAAAGAGCGCAAGAAGTACGGACAGAAGGGCGCCAGAAAGCGCTTCCAGTTCAGTAAGCGCTAGAGCGCGTCGTTGGTCCTTTGTCGTTAGCTAACGACCATCGACCGCCGACGAACGACGATTTTGGAGTTAAATTCATCCCCCCACCTCCCCTGAGCTGGGGTGGACGGGAATGGCAATCCGGGACGAGTGCTCGGATGCAGACCACATAAGGAGGTTGCTTGGCAAACATCACCATGAAGGAATTGCTCGAAGCGGGAGTTCACTTCGGGCACCAAACGAAGCGGTGGAACCCGCGCATGAAGGAGTACATCTTCGGCGAGCGCAATGGGATCTACATCATCGACCTGCAGAAGACGCTGAAGATGTTCAAAGAGGCGTCGAAATTCGTGCAGGATCTGGCGGCCGAAGGGCGAGTCGTTCTCTTCGTGGGCACCAAGCGCCAGGCGCAGGACGCCATCGCCGAAGAGGCGACGAAGTGCAGCATGTTCTACGTGAACCAGCGCTGGCTCGGCGGACTGCTGACCAACTGGGTCACCGTGCAGAAGTCGGTAAAACGGCTGAAAGAGCTCGACGACATGGCCACCGACGGCCGGTACGAGCTGCTGCCGAAGAAGGAAGTCATCAAGCTCGAACGCGAGCGCAAGCATCTCCAGGCCAACCTGGCCGGCATTAAGAATATGTCGCGGTTGCCGGATGCGATTTTTGTCATCGATTCGAACAAGGAACAGATTGCGGTGCGCGAGGCACGCAAGCTGGGCATTCCGGTGGTCGCGGTCGTCGATACGAACTGCGATCCCACCGAAGTGGATTATGTGATTCCGGGCAACGACGACGCGCTCCGCGCGATTCGCCTGTTCACGTCGAAGATTTCGGAATCGATCGCCGAGGGCGTGCACGCCATGGGTGACAAGCAGATGGCCGACATCCAGGCCGTGGCGGAAGCGCCGGCCGAAGGCGCGGCGGTTGGCGTCGAGGGCGAAGTGGCAGCAGAAGGCGAAACCGTGGCCGCTGCAACGGGCACGGACGGCGAAGAAATCAGCATGGAAGACGTGCTGGGTACGGGGACGCGGAAGCGTCCATCGGCTGTGGCCGAGGATGTGGACGAGATGCACGCCGAAACGCGCAGGTCGTAGGTTGATTCGTAGATCGTAGGCTTTTTGTGGAAGAGCGGCCCTTCAGGGCCGCGTTAAGCATGACTCATTGAGGGGGCTTTAGCCCCTGTGAAGATCTGACCCGCGTGGTAGGTCTGCGCGGGTCGAGTTTTCTGGAAGGGTTTTGACATCTAATTATGAGTACTACTATGGCAAATATTTCGGCTGCACAAGTAAAAGAGCTCCGCGAGAAGACCGGAGCCCCCATGATGGACTGCAAGCAGGCTCTGACCGAGGCGAAAGGCGACCTCGAAGAGGCGGTTGTACTGCTGCGCAAGAAAGGCGTTTCGGTCGCCGCGAAGAAAGCCACGCGCGTGACCAGCGAAGGTTCGGTCGCGAGCTACATCCACGCCGGCGGCAAGATCGGCGTGCTGGTTGAGGTCAACTGCGAGAGCGACTTCGTCGCGCGCACGGAAGACTTCAAGGAACTGACGCACGACATCGCGATGCATATTGCGGCCAGCGATCCTAAGTACGTCCGCAAGGAAGACGTCACTGCGGAAGATTTCGCGCGCGAGAAGGACATCGCCGTGGCACAGGCGGTTGCTACCGGCAAGCCGCAGAACATTGCAGAGAAAATCGCTGCGGGCAAGATGGAAAAGTTCTACGAAGAGGTGTGCCTCCTCGATCAGCCCTTCATCAAGGACCAGACCATCAACATCTCGCAGCTGATCGCAGCGAAAATCGGCAAGCTGGGCGAGAACATCTCTGTGCGCCGGTTCGCCCGCTTCAAGGTGGGCGAGGCGACGGCTACGGTGGCGTTTACGACAACCAAGCCCGATGAGGGCGAGGCGGCTCCGGCTGCCAAGTAATTCAGGGGCGCTTCGGCGCCCCTTTTGATTTATCCTCGTTTCAGGCCCTGTGTTGTCATGCCCTGTTTGAAGTTGTCATACTGTTGGACTTGTCGTGCTGTTTCGAGCTTGTCATCCTGAGCGAAGCGAAGGACCTGCTTTTCTTCATGTCCACTCCAATCTTCAAACGAATTCTCCTCAAACTCTCCGGCGAAGCCCTGGCCGCTGACCAAGGCTTCGGCGTCGATACGCCGCACATCCATTCCATCGCCGGTGAAATTGCCGACGTCCACAACCTAGGCGTGCAGATCGCAATTGTCGTAGGCGGCGGAAACTTCTTCCGCGGCGTCGCTGATCAGGCCAAGGACATGGACCGCGTCTCGGCCGATCACATGGGCATGCTGGCGACGGTCATCAATGCGCTGGCGCTGCAGGACGCACTAGAAAAGCAGAAAGTATTCACGCGAGTGCAGTCGGCAATCGAGATGAATCAGGTGGCCGAGCCCTTCATCCGCCGCCGCGCCATCCGCCACCTGGAAAAAGGCCGCGTAGTCATCTTCGCGGGCGGCACCGGCAATCCCTATTTTTCAACGGACACGGCGGCATCTCTTCGCGCCATGGAAATCAAAGCCGACGCTATCTTGAAGGGCACTAAAGTCGACGGCATCTACGACGCCGACCCCATGAAGGTGAAGGACGCCAAGAAATTCGACCACATCACCTACATGGACGTGCTCAAGCAGGGCCTCAAAGTAATGGACTCGACCGCCATCTCGCTCTGCAAGGACAATAATCTCCCGATTGTGGTCTTCAATCTCAACGAGCACGGGAACCTGCGCAAGGTCGTGCTGGGAGAGAAGATCGGGTCGCTGGTCAGCGCGTGATCCAAGTACCCAGTACCCAGTCGTCAGTACCCAGAAAATCATGCGTTGACTCTGAGTACTGGCAACTGGGTACTGGGTACTCGCAAGGTTTATAATCTACCGTTTCATTCTAACAATGGAGCCCATGATATGGCCCTCGCCATGGCATCAAATCCGGCGCTGAAAGACACTTACGTCCAACTGAAAACCCGCATGGACAAAGCGGTTGAAGACTTCCGCCGCGAGATGGCCTCGACCCGCACCGGCCGCGCCAACGTCCACATGCTCGACACGGTTTCGGTCGACTACTACGGCTCGCAGATGCCGCTCAACCAGATCGCCACCGTGCACGCGCCCGAGCCGCAGATGATCACGGTACAGCCCTTCGATCCTTCCGCCATGGGGAACATCGAAAAAGCCATCCGCGCCGCCGACCTCGGCCTCAATCCCATGAACGACGGCAAGATGATCCGCGTGCCCGTCCCCGCCCTCACCGAAGAGCGCCGCAAAGACATGGTCAAGCACCTGCACAAAATTCTGGAAGAGCACCGCACCGCGGTGCGCAACATCCGCCGCGACGGCAACGACGCCATCAAGAAAGCGGCCAAAGACAAAAAGGTCAACGAAGACGACGAGAAAAAGGCGCTCGAAGAAATTCAGAAGCTGACCGACGACGAAATCAAGAAGATGGAAGAGATGAGCAAGGCGAAAGAGAAGGAAGTGCTGGAATTCAAGTGATCGTGTAGCGCGGACGCCCTCGCCCGCGCACGTCTCCTTATCGAAAATCGTGCGATGGTCAAAGCCTTGTCCTACCCACCATGATGCTCTATCGCTAGGCGGATTCAACGAATGGAAGACGCCAAGCTGCACTTGTCTTTGATCCAAATTAACAATCGTTCGTGTCCCAAGTCACAGCGGTTCTCAGGTTGACCATGAAGAATAGTCGAGGCTGATAACAGCGCTGCCCGATTGTGTGGTCGCAACGCTGTCTGCGGCTAGCTAGTGAAACGCAGCAAACCTTCACCGCCATTCCTGGTTGGCAGCTCGCCGGGTTTCAGCCATGCATCGGATCGAAACTTGCTGTCTTCTTTTGAATTCAGACTTGGAGGTATTCCTTGACCAAAAAAATCATCCCTTCAATCTTGGTTTTCCTGCTGCTCGGCTGTCTCGTCATGGCTCAAAAGCCCCCTCAACAGAAAGCGCAGCCTGCCCAACCGCCAGCCACTTCCGACCTTGTCAACAGCCTGGCGCGGCAATTGGGGCACGAACTCAAAGTAGAAACTGTCATAGGCGAGCCGATCAAAGTTGGTTCCGTCACGCTGATCCCAATCCTCATGGTCGACCTCAAATTCGGCGGTGCGGCCGCCACTATGCCGGTCGGAGCGTCCACCCCAACTCCCGCTCCACAAAGTGCCGGGTCTCAACCCAACCTGTTTTTTATGAGTGGTGAAGCACAGCCTCTGGGAGTTGTCGTGATCAGCGGAAAAGGAACTCGTCTTATCAACCTGGTTAAATCGGACACCAAGTGAGGCTCATCATGAAATCGAAACATGCATGTTTGCTTGCTTTCCCGTTGCTATTCGGAATTCTCAGCCTTGCCCAGGCACCCGTGGATAAGCCGCTCGCCGAATACGACAAACTCGTCTCCCAGTTGAAATCGAATTCAGTGCTAGGCCAGCCCATTCATGCCGGTGGGACTGCCATCATCCCCTTTTCTTCAGTGACTTTCGGGCTTGTCAGCGGTGATGCCAAAATCGCATCGGGTGGCGGCCTGACTTCGAAAAATGTTCCCCTCGGATTCCTCATCGTTGAAGGCGATGACGTCAAGGTAGAGTTCTTGAATGAGCCGAAAGACAATGCGTCCGTTGGACATCAACTCCTTCAAGCTATTCTTGATCGCAAAGTGGTCTTTATCGGGAACGGGTTGAATATCGGCAATGCCGGCGGAACTCTCCAGGACCTTGCTCCTCTTGTCGCAAATCTCGGAAAACTCATCGCGGAGGGCAGCGTAACGACCATGGGCAATGGCTTGAACCTCGGCAGTGTGACGCCGCCAAAAGGCGAAGCTACGACAACCGAAGCAGACCCCAAGCCTACCCAACTAAAGAATCCGCGGTAGAACGAGGGCTACTTCACCGTCACCTTCACCTTCGCGGTAGATCTTCCATACTGATTAGTCGAATACAGTGTGTAGGTCGTCGTCTTCAGCGGCACCACAATCACCGAGGTCCCCGCTACCACTCCCACTTGGGGAGAGACGATGTTGTATTCCTCTTCCGAGACGCTCCAGCTCAGCGTGACTGGCGAGCCTTTTGAGACAGTCGGCGGATTCGCGGTGAAGCTCGTGATCGCCGGACTGTCTCCTTGCGGAATATTGTTCTGCGTGTAGAGCGGATCGATCAGCAGCACCTCAAACGCCGACGCCGGCACGCCTTTCAGCGACGACAGATCGTCATTGTTCCAGTTGTCGTCGGGCGCGCCGCTGATGTACATCGAACTGCCGTTGTCGGCCATGATCATTCCGTACTGCTGGAGCGCCCTCAGAATCACCTTGGATTGCGGTGGAAATCCTGAGATGTCGAAGCTCGACTTCAGCCGCATGCGCATCCCCATCGGCGCAGCGTATGGACTGCTCGAATTCGATGCCCAGTGGCTCGCCGGCGGAGTGAACGTCGCCTCGCTGTACTTGAGCGTGAAGCGCAGCGCATGGTTGATAGCGCCCGCAGCAACTTCGTCGTAACGCGCGAGGCCAGGAAAAATCGGAAGCCCGGCGGCATCGGCAGAAGTCCACGTGTAAGGCCGGGTCTCGTCAGCGAGCAGATACCATACCGCGCCCGAACCGGCGGTCCAGTTTCCGTTTTTCGCTTCGTGTGAACCGTAGAGTTCATACAGCCAGCAGTTATCGCGATCGAGCACGAGCACATGCCGATCGCCGTTGCCTGGCTTCGGATAGCCTTCGATTGGCGCGTTGCCCGGAATCGGCATCGGACCGGGATCGCTCTCGTCGCCGTAGGCGTTGTACTTGACCGTCACCAGCGGCGAGCCGCTCTCGACGATGTAGGGAATGCCGATGGATTGGCCTTGATACAGGCCCGAGCCAAAATCGGGATGCAGCCCGATGCTGCCGCCGATGAAATTGATGATCGCGTCGGAGTTGGGATCGACGGGCGCGCTCGCGATGTTCTCGTTCCACAAGCTGTCGGCAGGAAAAGGAACAAATCCGTTCAGCGACGCGCCAATGCCCAAAGCCATTCCACCGCAATTCTGAGCGAGAGAGGCAACAGAGATGCCCAATAAGATGAGCAGAACAGAGAAGATCAAACGCATAGAAGAACTCCGGCAGGAAGCGCAAAGGGCGTGAACTAACCATAGCACTGCCCGTCACGGAATGCGTACTCGCTTGTTCTCTCGCCGATGCCGTCGATCGTAGCGCGGGCGTCCGGCCGGCGGTTATGGCGGCATCCTCGCCGCCACCGCCCTACACCTTATAATGCAGTCATGAAGTCGGTCGTTCATGCAGCCTGCCCGCATGATTGCCCGGATGCCTGTGGGGTTCTCATAACGATTGAGGACGGGCGCGCCACGCGCATTCAGGGCGATCCCGAGCATCCGGTGACGCGGGGATTTCTCTGCGCCAAGGTCGCGAAGTATCTCGACCGCGTGTATTCGCCCGACCGCGTCCTCTATCCAATGCGCCGCAAGCCCGGCGTCCCAAAGGGCCCGTGTGGCGCGGGCGGAGTCGCCCGCGAGGTTTTTGACCGCACCTCCTGGGACGAAGCCCTCGACGAAATCGCAAAGGGATTCAAGCACGTTGCTGCCGAGTTCGGCTCTGAGGCGATTCTTCCCTACTCCTACGGGGGCACGCTCGGCGCGCTAAACGGCGGCTCGATGGACCGCCGCTTTTTCTACCGCCTCGGCGCCTCGCAACTCGACCGCACCATCTGCTCCAGCGCCGGGGAAGAAGGCCTGCTCTCGGTCCTCGGCGTCAAGCTCGGCACCGAGCCTGAGCAATTCGCCCACTCGCGCTACATCATTGCCTGGGGCGCAAACATCCACGGAACAAATGTCCACCTCTGGCCATTTGTCGAGGAGGCGCGACGCAACGGCGCAAAGCTCGTCGTCATCGATCCGTATAAAACGCGCACCGCAAAATGCGCCGACTGGTATCTCCCCATCAATCCCGGCACTGATTCCGCCCTAGCCCTCGGCATGATGCACGTCATCATCGCCGAGAATCTTTACGACGCCGACTACGTCACCCGCTACACGCACGGCTTCGAAGAACTAAAAGATCGCGCGCACGAATACACTCCGGAAAAGGTCGCGCACTGGACCGGCATTTCCGCCGACGATATCCGCAAACTAGCTCGCGAATACGCAACCACGCGTCCTGCCGCAATCCGCGTCAATTACGGCATTCAGCGCTCGGAATACGGTGGCATGGCCATGCGCGCAGTCACCATGCTGCCCTGCCTGATCGGCTCATGGAAAGAAGTCGGCGGTGGCCTGCAGATGTCGCTAAGCGGCTCCTACCAGCTCAACAAGTCGGCTCTCCAGATGCCCGAGCTGATGCAAAAATCTCTTGGCCGCCCGGCGCGCACCGTGAACATGGTGCAACTCGCAACCGCGCTCAATGTGCTCGACAATCCTCCGGTCAAAGCGCTGTTCGTCTACAACTCGAATCCCGCAGCCGTCTGTCCCAACCACAACGAGGTCATTCGCGGCCTCATGCGCCCCGATCTCTTCACAGTGGTGCACGAGCAGTTCTTTACCGACACAACCGAATACGCCGACATCGTCCTGCCCGCCACCACATTTTTCGAGCACAAAGATCTGCAAACAGCCTACGGACATTACTATCTTCAAGTTTCAAATCAGGCGATGGAGCCGCTCGCGGAATGCCGGTCAAATGTCGATGTATTTCGCGCGCTGGCGGAGCGCATGGGATTTGAAGACGAATGCTTCCGCGAGACTGACGACTCGATGATCGATCGGGCGCTCGAATCGCCGAATCCTTATCTGAAGGGAATCACGCGGGAGCGACTGGAGACTGAAAAACACATTCGGCTAAATTTTGATGGCAACGGTCAAGGCTGCGGGGACTCTGCCCGCACGAGAGAGGGCGCCCGTGCCTCCAATCCCTTCCTTCCATTTGCGCATGGCAACTTTCCAACTCCCAGCGGCAAAGCCGAGTTCTACAGCCAAGCGCTGAAGCAGCGTGGCCTCGATCCCGTGGTGGCGTTCGTTCCGCCGGAAGAATCTCGTCATGGAGCCGGCGCCAACTCCTATCCGCTCGAACTTCTCGCGCGCAAGCCGGACAATCACCTGAACACGACCTTCGCCAATCTCGAATCAGTTCGTCAGATGGAGCCGCTGATCGGAACACTCGAAATGCATCCTGCCGATGCCACAGCACGCGGGATTCGCGATGGCGACCGGGTTCGCGCCTTCAACGGGCGGGGAGACATCGTTCTCAAGGCCTCCGTCAACGGTTCTGTCTCCGCGGGCGTTGTCGCGGCTCGACTCGACTGGGCTCGTTATGCCGAAGGCGCCCGCAACATCAACGTGCTGACCTCAGAAAAACTTACCGACATGGGCAACGCAGCGACGTTCTATTCCGTCTGTGTTGAGGTGGAACCTTTTCGGGCGTGACCGGGCGTGAAAAAGGCGCTCCCATGCTTGGACGGTTCCCGCTCTCTACCGTATAATTACCGTTTTCCTAACTCTAGTTTTTCGAGGTAGTTGCAATTCATCGCCGTCATCAGGCTATCCCTGTGTGCGCCACGCGCAGCCACGCCATCCCGCGAAAACCGCGCGAGGTTGGGGCCCCGGTAGCAGGCCGCAAGGGCCCACACAACGGGTCATGGAACGGTTTTTTCGCTAACGGCGGTGCTTCCCGCTTCCGGACGGCCTGCACTTGCCTGGTCTCTCTACTGCTCCTGTTCGCCCTTTCCGTGCCGTTGACTGGCCAGCAGGATCTGATTGTCGGCATCCAGGTTCATGGCAACCGGCGCATTCCCGCTGAGACCGTCAAAGCCCGCATCTTTACCAAGGTTGGCGATGTTTACGACGTCCAAGCGCTGGAGCGCGACTTCAACTCGCTGTGGAACACCGGGTATTTCGAGGACGTTCGCTTCGAACGCGAAGAGAGCGAGCGCGGATGGGTCCTTCATATTTATGTGAAGGAGCGCCCGACGATCCGCGAGATCAATTACGTCGGCCTGAATGCGGTATCCACCAGCGACGTCCTGGACCGATTTAAAGACCGCAAGGTCGGCCTGTCGGTGGAGAGCCAGTACGATCCCACCAAGATCAAGAAAGCTGAGGTTGTACTCAAAGACCTCCTCGCCGAGCACGGACGCCAGTTCGCGACCATCCGCACGGAAATCCGGCCGATTCCGCCGGCAGCCGTTGGCATCAGCTTTGTAGTCAAGGAAGGGCCGAAGGTAAAGGTCGGCAAGATTCAGTTCCGCGGCAATACGCACATCAAGGCCCGCACACTCCGGGCGGCGATGAAGAATCTCAGGCCGATCGGAGTTCCGCACTCCATCTTCCTCGAGAATCTTTTCGCCAAGACTTACGACGCCACCAAGCTCGACGAAGACACCGAACGCGTGCGCGCGGAATTCCAGAACCGGGGCTACTTCAAGGTGCTAGTCGAGGATCCCAAGACAGAGATTCACGATACCGGGCACACCGGGCTGCACATTCCCCTGATTCAGGCTGGAGCGGGCAAATCAGTCGATATCACCATGCCTATCCAGGAAGGTGCGCGCTACAAGCTGGGGACGATCTCGTTCAAGAACAACAAGGCGATTCGCAACACCAATGCCCTGCGCAGCTTGTTCCCGATCAAAGACGGCGACATCTTCAGCCGCGAAAAGATCGCCAAGGGACTGGAAAATTTGCGCAAGGCCTATGGCGAGGCCGGTTACATCAACTTCACCTCGGTTCCGGATACGAAGTTCGACGACGAGAAAAAGACAGTGGACCTCATGATCGACGTTGATGAGGGCAAGCAGTTCTATGTCCGGCGCATCGAGTTCAGCGGCAACACCACGACCCGCGACAAAGTGATCCGCCGCGAAATCGCGCTGGAAGAAGGCCAGGTCTACAACTCACGCCTTTGGGAACTCAGTCTGCTGCGCCTGAACCAACTCGGCTATTTCGAGCAACTCAAACCGGACGATCCGAATGCGACGGAGCGGCACCTCGACGAAAAGAACGGCACTGTCGACCTCACGCTGAAGGTCCATGAGAAAGGCAAAAACAGCATCGGTCTGCAGGGCGGCGTAAGCGGTCTGGCGGGCGCCTTTGTCGGCATTAATTACAGCACCAACAACTTCCTCGGATTGGGCGAAACGCTTTCCGTCCAGGCCAGCATCGGCAATTACCAGCGCGACATCATGTTTGGGTTTACCGAACCCTACCTGTTCGACCGGCCGATCCAGGCGGGCTTCAACGTCTACCTGCGTAAGATCAGTTACGACCAGGCACGCCAGTACGCGATCCTGACCGGACAGTCACAGACTTTGAATTCGCCGTTCTTGCAGAATTTGCAGAATTATTCGCAGTCGAGCACCGGATTCTCTCTCAGCGTAAGCTACCCGCTGCGGCGGTCCTTCAAGCGTTTCGGAATCAGCTACTCGTTTGACAGATCTTCGTTGGTGGCGGTCAGCGACGCCTCAAAGCTGCTCTTCGATAACTTGAATTTCAGCGGTATTCAGGGGCCAAACGCGCTCAACGGCATCATTACCAGCAAGATCGTTCCCAGCTTCACCATGAATACGCTGGACGCATCCTACGCTCCGCATCATGGCAAGAGCCTGTTCGTCGGTGCTGAGATTGCGGGGCTTGGTGGGACGGTCCATACCTTCCGGCCCATCGTGCAGTTCAAGCAGTTCTTCCCGATGCAGAAGCGGCGTAACGCGCTCGGCTACAACGTGCAGGCATCGTTCATTACGGGATTTGCTGGAGTCGTCGCACCGCCGTTCGAGCGCGCCTACCTCGGCGGTGAGAACGATATCCGCGGCTTTGACATCCGCACCGTTTCGCCAATCGCGTATTTACCGAGCGTGCAAACGGTTTCGCTGCGCAATCCGGACGGCAGCTTCGTGCCCGCCAACCCGGCTTACCCCGCGCAGGTGGTCTCTGGCCGATGCATCGCGAATTGCTGGAACATTCCAATTCCCTATCAGCAATTGACGACGCCTGGTGGCGACCTGGCGATGAATGGCAATCTGGAGTACCGCATCACCATCGCGGGGCCGGTCGCGCTCGCACCCTTTGTCGATTTTGGAACGGATCCGATCCTGCGGACGTCGCAGCTGAAGATCAATCCGACGCAGTACAACAACTTACTTAGCCAGTATTTCGGTTGTCCCGTATTGACAGCCGCGTTCGGCTGCGACATCAGTTACCAGGTCCAGGGACAAACGCTGGGGATCTCGCAGTATCTACACCCGGTGCCGGGCACCAACTGGGTGCCGCGCATGTCTACCGGACTTGAGCTGCAAATGATGTTGCCTGTGATCAACGCGCCGTTCCGCATTTATTACGCGTATAACGCAATGCGACTGAACAGCAGCGCGACCCCGCCGATCGCGATCACGCAAAGCATGTTCCCGAACAGCGGCGCTGGCGTCTATACCTACAGCGTGACCCACGACACGCTCAACTCGCCGTATACCTTGCGTGAGCCGCGGAAGACGTTCCGGTTCTCGGTGGCGACAACCTTCTAGTACCTAGTACCCTGTATCCAGTACCCAGTAGAAACCCTCCCGTAAAGGGACATGACTTTGGCCGGAAACCCGGCAGGCGTTGCAATCTATTTCTCTGGGTACTGGCGACCGACTGCTGGTACTGCCTACTCAATCTGCACCAGGCTGTCCGCCGCTTTTTCTGGATTCTGGGCGCCGGGTACTGGGTACTGCTCCCGTTGCGGCGCGCGCCATGCATCGAGAATCGAGACCTGGTGCACACACGAGACTGTGCAGTGCGGAGCGCAGGATTTCTCCGTATAAAACTCGCGCCTTAAATCGTGGATCGTGTATTTCTCCAGCGGGATGGCCGGGTAGCCGCGCTGCTGCGAGCAATAGTGCACCAAGCCATCTTCGCAAACGTAAAGGTAGCGCGCGCCCGCGCGGCAGCGCCATTGGTTCGGACGTCCCAACGCGATGTTGTCCTGAAAGGCGTTGACGCGTGTGAAGCTTCGCTTCTCGAGCGACTTCATCTCATGGTAGATCCGGCGTTCCTCGTCTCCGAGGGGTTGGAGTTGTCCGGTGCCGTCGTGAATGATGCCGACCGTTGAACTGAAGCCGAGTTCGAGCGAACGCTTTCCTATCGTCAGCGCGTCTTGTGGATTGCTTACGCCACCGCCTACCACCGAATTGATATTCACGTGAAACTCCGCGTGCTCGGCGAGCAGTTGCAGCTTGCGGTCGAGTACTTTCAGACTCTTCTTTGATACTTCGTCCGGATTTACGTTATCGATGGAAATCTGCAACCACTCGAGGCCAGCGCGGTTCAGTCGCTGGATGCGGTCAGCAGTGAGCAGGTAGCCGTTGGTGATGAGCCCGGAAACCACCCGGCGCTCGTGCATGCGATGAATGATGTCGTCCAGATCCGGATGCAAAAGCGGCTCGCCGCCGCTAATGGTGATCACCGAGGTGCCCAGCTCTTTCAGCTTGTCGACCCGGTGCAACATTAGTTCGGTTGGCACTGGCTTCGAGAAGTCATCGAACTCGTTGCAGTAAGTGCAGGCGAGATTGCACCGGCGAACTGGAATCAGATGCGCGAGGAGCGGGTGGTCGGTGGAAGCGACTGCCTTCAGGACTTGCCAGAGTCCGTGGGCGTTGCGCTCAATTGCTTTGAGTTTGCGGCGAAAATTGACGGCTGCTGTTGGCATCTAGAGTAATTACTATTATTTCACCATTTCCATGGGCCTAACGTCCAATTCAGTCCAGTGATTTGCAGGAAAACGAAGTCGAATGGACGGTAGCACCGGCGCTTCGCCGGCAGTCACGAGAGCCTGCTCTGAGCTCGCCGAAGGGGCGACCCGCCCTCGTCCTGGATAAGCCTCCAAGACTTAAGAGTGAGAGGACATTCTCGTAAGTCTTATCCCGCTAGTTCATGTCCGGCGCTGCGCAGCGCACTAAGAGCTCGCGGCAGGTCATGTTCTTTGACCAGCACATAATCTGTATCGAACGTCGAAACCGCGAAGATCGGGACTCTTGCCTCGGCCAGAGGCTGGAGAAACGAGGACAGCACACCAGTCATCGAAAACGGAAATGGGCCCTCCAGCTTGAGGGCAATCCATCCAGATTCAACCGCGATCTGTGTATCCGTCTTGACCTGGCTTTCAGGACAGACAATCGAGAGTTCCTCGGAGGTACGAGCGACACAGAAAAAGATGCCCTCGAGCGCCCACGATGGCGTCGGCGAGCCCGCCGCAGCTCGACACACGGCGAGCCGTTCCGTTAACACCTTAAATTTCAATTTGCCAAGGTTTTCGGCCAAAGTTAACTCTAACTCATTGCGAGCGACCCTTTCCGCAATGGGCTTGAGTTTATTTGCGCCGTGCAAGGACGCGGAGAAAAGAGCGGGCTATTGCATCTCTCCGCCCATCGGAACGTACTGGAATTTCTTCCCGTCAAAGAAGACAGCCCCGCTGGTAGCAAAACTGCCGGCTTCCTCCACGTAGAGCGCATCGATGGTCTTCTTCTTGAGCCTGAATTTCCGCACATAGATAGCGCGAAAGGGTAGATTGACAACCACGTATTTCGACTTCGGCTTCTCCGAGCGCCACGTGTCTTTGCCATCCCCGTGAATGATGAGCATAACCAACCCGCGTAGCGCCGGATCGCCCTCGGAGAAAGTAGTGGTCACGGCCGGATTGCCATAGCCGAAGAATGCGTCGTACGGATCGATGACCGTGAAGTTGTGCTCGCTCTGATCGAGCATGGGATTCTTGCAGCGAGCCGCGATCACTACGTCTTCGATACCATCGCCATCGAGATCGCCGAAAGCGGGGCTGACGTCGGGAAGCAGGGTGAATTGATCGCCGAACTGTTGATGAACGAAGTCGTTGTCGATTTTCGGATGATCCGAGCCCGAAGCCTGAGCCATGGCCAAAGCTGCCATCACCAAACACACCGCTGCCGCCAGGAGACATTTCCGCATGCAGCTACTCTAGACATTTACAAGCGTTACTGGCAGGTCACTAAAGTCACTGCCTGGAGCTGGCCAAGGCACCTCTAGCCGCGAAAGTGCTCCCAACCTTTCGACGCCAGTGTTCGCTTTCGCCCGGCTTCATCGACGAGGCGCATGCCCTTTTGCCGCGTGATCTCGCCGATAAACGTGATCGGAATGCCGTCGATTTCCCTGGGGACCTGCTTGCCGGATGTGAACAGCAGCTCGTAGTCGTCGCCACCGTGCAGTGCGAAATCGAGCCAAACTCTGCTTTTGCCGCGCCCAAAAAGCGGAATCGCCCTGGCATCGATTTCGGCCCCCACCCCGCTCTCTTTGCAGATGTGTCCAAGATCGGTGGAGAGCCCATCGCTTATGTCGATCATGGCTGTGGGGATTTTGTGCTCACGCAGCCACTGGCCGACGCCCATGCGCGCCATCGGCCGAAAATGCCGCGCGCGCTCTCGTCCCAGCGGCAGCGAATCCCGCAGCCGGCATAGCGCAGCCGCCGAGCCGCCCAATTCGCCAGTCACGAATATTCGGTCTCCGGGCTTTGCGCCTGACCGCAAGACCGCCGTCCCTCTGGGCACAGCACCAACGACCACGATATCGGCCTGTACTCCGACTACAGTTTCCGCTGTATCTCCACCAGCCAAGGGCACTCCGAACTTTCTCGCGAGACCAAGCAAGCCCTTGAGGAACCGGCTCACCCAGGCTTGCGGCACATCGGAAGCAACTGCTAGGGAGAGAAACGCTGCCATCGGCGCTCCGCCCATTGCGGCGATGTCGCTCAGGCCGCGGGTCAGGCACCTCCACCCGACCACCTCGGGCGAATGCCAGTCTCTCCGGAAATGGATATTTTCAATCGAAAAGTCGGTCGTCACGAGTAGTTCATGATTGGGCGGCAAACGGAGAACGGCCGCGTCGTCTCCGATGCCGGTCACCAGCGCCTGACCCGTCTTCCTGCGGCTCCCGCGGCGCGCCTGGCGGCGGATTCGCTCGATCAGCTTTCTCTCGCTCTCCGGCATGGCATCACTATACCGCCCCCTGGCATCTGAACCTCACGCCGTTCGCCCGGGCATTGGACTTTAGGCCGCGCCCCGCCCCTTTGGACACAAGGTAATCTGGCCAAATAGGCAGGAAGGATATGCGCATCGGTAACCTACCCGGAAGTCTGTAGGCGGTTGACAAGGGGGAATCAGGTTTGTTACGGTTAACTCGCCGTTAATGAACATCTTCGCCGTACCAAGTGCCGCAATCTGAATCGGTTGCGGCTGCATTTGGTTTTCGGCCTGCCTGGTTCCGTAGGGTAGTTGATGACTCAGTCGCTCCTGATGCGTCTGATGGAATCAGGATTCCGAGCCCGAGCGTGACGGTTCCAGCTCCGGCGGGTTTCCTAAGCAAGGGAACGCCAATCTGTAATTTTGGATGGAGCTATTGCGTAAGCGCTTTTACATCTTTTTCGTGGCGCGTGACGAGGCCGGACAGCTTCGTAAAATCTCCATTCCTGTTCATTACCTCTACATTCTGATCGCGGGCGCAGCTATTGGCGCCTTCAGCTTGACCGGCATCGCCAGTTCGTATGCGCGGATGCTGCAGAAGATCTCTCATTACAACGAGCTCCGCACCGAAGACGCCCAGCTCAAGGACCGCTATTCGCGGCTTGAACAGGTAGCTAAGGAGCGCGATATTCAGGTCGCCTCGCTTGGCTCACTGGCGCGTGAGGTCTCCGCGCTCTACGGACTGAAGTCGAATCCGGAGATGGTGAGCGCCTCGACTGACAAGATTGAACCGGAGCAACTGAGTTCTTCGCTCACCACCTTATACGCCCTGAAAGACACGGCTTTGACGGGCGCCGCCAGCGTCGGAATTTCCATAGGGCTGACGCGGAATTCGACAACCGCCGACTGGATTCGCGCCAACGCCTCTCCTAATCTGTGGCCGGTCGAAGGCCAGATTACCGGCAGCTTCGGCGAGCGCATCGATCCATTCAACGGAGAAGGCGCGTTCCACTCGGGAGTGGATATTTCAGCGACTCTCGGTTCGCCGGTCATTGCCCCAGCCGATGGCATCGTCACCTATGCCGAATTCATGGGCGGCTATGGGCGCGCGGTCATGATCGACCACGGCCACGGCATCTGCACCCGCTACGGCCACCTCGGCAGTTTCGCCGTCACCCCCGGCCAGTACCTCCACCGCGGCGACACCATCGGCTACGTCGGCCTGAGTGGACGTTCGACGGGACCGCACCTCCACTACGAAGTTCGCATCAACGACACCCCCGTGAATCCATACAAGTATCTGCGAGTGACTAGGGCGCAGATCGGTGGCTATGCGGCGGGATCGTAGGGAGCTGCGAGCTCTTAGCCACTAGCTCCGAGCGAGCAACCACCCGAACTTCATCCCTTAACGGCTCGAACCTTACCCCTTCGCCTTCTTCACTTCCTCAATCAGCGGCGGCACGATATCGAAGAGATTTCCTACAACCGCATAATCGGCGATTTCGAAGATTGGCGCTTCCGAATCCTTGTTGATGGCAACGATGCTGCGTGAGCCCTTCATGCCGACGATGTGCTGGATTGCGCCGGAAATACCAAGAGCCAAATAAAGCTTGGGTGTTACTGTCTGGCCGGAGGAGCCGATCTGGCGGTCCATCGGCAGCCACCCGTTGTCGCAGATCGGGCGCGAAGCCGCGATCTCTCCGCCGAGCGCCGTTGCCAGTTGTTGGGCGAGGTCGATGTTCTTTTGCTCCTTGATTCCACGACCCACCGACACGATGATCTCTGCCTGCGTGAGGTCGACGGCCTGCTTCGCCTCTTTGAATACTTCCTGCGGGCGGTTTCGCAGAACGCCCTCCGGAACCTCGACGCTCACCGCCTCGACCGGAGCAGGCGATGCGCCTGCCTCCGCTTTGTCGGCCCGGAATGCGCCATTCTGGAAGGTCGCAAAGCACGTTCCCGTGCCCGCGAATACCACGTCAGCGACGAATTTGCCCTGAAACATCTGCCGCGTGAACACGAGCTTCCCGCCTTCGTACTTGAAGCCGATCACGTCGCTGATGGCGGTTGTCTTCAGCGCGGTGGCGAGCTTGGGGATGAAGTCGCGCACCTGGTAGGTGTGCGGCATAAGCACCAGCTTCGCCGGATGTTTGGCCAGAAACTCTTTGAGCGCTTGCGCGAAGGCGTCAGGAGTGTAGGGCTCGAGCTTGGGCGACTCGATGTCGTACACCTTCGCAACCTTCTTGGCGGCCACTTCGGAGGCGATTGCTCCCACGCTCGAGCCGGCTACTGCCGCTTCGAGCACCCATCCCGTTTGCGCGGCGATTGCCTGACCGGCGGCGATTGTCTCCCAGGAGACGCGGTTGAGCTTGCCTTCACGTTGCTCGACTACTACGAGGATATTTTCGGACATATGAGTTACCAGATACTAGGTGCTAGTTGCTAGTTCTTAGCTCACAGCTCACAGCTCACAGCTCACAGCTCACAGAATTGGACGGCACACTTATCCAGTTTGAAAAAATCGTCTACAAAACTCTGACATCGTTCTTCAGCTTCTCCACCAGCTTCTTGGCAACTTCGCCCGGTGGGCCTTCTATGAATTCCGTGTTCTTCGACTTCACTGGCAGGTAAAGCTTTGCGATGGTCTGCATGTTGGGGCTTAGCTCCGCCTGCACTTCGGCCATCGTTACCTTGCGCAGCGGCTTGTTCTTGGCCTGCTTGATGCCGATCAGCGTGGCATATCGTAGCTTGTTGATACCGGACTGAATCGTCAGCACTGCCGGCAGCGGCATGTCAACGAACTGGAAGAATCCGGCTTCCAGCTCACGCTTCACGCGGATTCCGCCTTCATTTTTTTCGATCTGCATGATGATCGTGGCGTGCGGCCAGCCCAGAATTTCGGCGAGGATGACACCCGTTTGCGCGAAGCCGTAATCGTCCGACTGCAGGCCGGTGAAGATGAGATCGAACTTCTCGTCTTTGATCGCGGCCGCGATCGCGCGGGCCGTGTTGTAGGCGTCGAGTCCGACAAAACCGTTATCTTCAAGGTGAATGGCGCGATCGGCGCCCTTGGCCAGAGCTTCGCGCAGAACCTGCTGCGCGCGCGCCGGACCGGCCGTGATCACGACCACTTCGCCAGAGTGCTTCTCTTTTTGCCGCAGTGCCTCTTCGAGCGCAAACGCGTCGGGCTCGTTGACCTCGTAGGACACGTCTTCACGAATCCATGTGCCCGCTTCATTCAGCTTAAGCGGCGCGTCCTTCTGCGGCACTTGCTTCATGCAAACCAGGATCTTCACAATTGAGCTCCCATTCCTGCGAATTCGGGCGCACCCGGTCTTCGCAGAGCAAACTGGAAAGTATAAATGTTTCGGCCAGGATATGGCCGTGACAAGATGGCTGGATGGCTTGCGTCGTAAGTTTTGAGGCTTGCGAATTTCTCAACCCAGGTCAGGATTTTCGGGCGGCGGCGGAACATCCCTGAAGTCGTTCTTCTTCCCTAGTAGCGGACGGCGCATCCTGGCTGGAGGAACACCGGCCGTGGTCGGAGGCTTCGCACCGCCCTGGGCTTTCAGCTTGAAAATTCTCCGCAAGAATGACAAGAGGATCAGGACAAATATCGCGATCCTCAGCCAGGACTCCATCACGCGCTCCTTGCCGCCCGAATGCAAACGAGACTGCCGCGAACTAATCGAGAAAAGCCACGCTTTGCACTCCCGAGATTTCAAAGCGCTTGCGGCAGCGAATGTTCTTGCAGACCATCATGTCGTCGCGCCGCAACATGTAGGACTGCGCCTTGGCAAACTTGGCGCGATCGCGCTCGTCGGCCCGCGGCGGGAGACTCTTCTTTTTCGTGCGCACCAGCCACTGGATCTCGTATTCCGCCGGCTGATGACAGTGCGGACAATTCAGGTTCGCCGGCTTCTTGTCGGACCGCTCATCGAAAAACTCGCGCTCATCCATAGTTGGGCTCTGGGCCTTCGGCGTTGGGCTCTCGGCGACGCTTCGCCCGAACTCGAGCCATGTTGCCGGAGGTTACTTTTCGATTATTGCACTTTTGATTGCTGAATGTGAGAGGATGCTCAGAAGTTCTGAAGGACCGGCGGGTTCTTCGAGATGGCGAAGAAGCGGAAGAAAAAGCGCTTTTCAGCGGCCACGGTCGTGCGCGAGATGGCGCGCGAGCGAGTTGGATCGCCGAAACCGTCGCACTCCGTTCCCGCCAAGAATACGAAGCCGGAGAAACACAAACCCACGCTCGGAAAAATGCTCAGCGAAGAATAGCGAAATCGCCAACGAATCACTACTGCGCCGTGAAGGTGGCAATTACGTTGATAAATCCACCAGCAGCCACGGTGATTGTGCACGGACTCGTACCGTTCCCGCTAGGACATTGCTGCCAGCCCCCAAAGGTCGAACTTGGGCCGGGTGTCGCGTTCAGCGTGACTGTTCCAGGCGCGAAGAGAGCCCCACATGCTGTTCCCGGACAACTAATGCCCGTGGGCGCGCTGACAACCGTTCCCGTTCCTGTTCCGGCAGGCGTGACCACGACTTCACCGTCGGTCGATGAGGCGCCCGGACAAGTAGGCTGGCTGCCGTCGATGGTCATCGTAGAGTAGCCAACCACAATATTGCCGGCGCCGCCGGTACCCTCGGGTGCCGTCGCGGAAACGTCAACGACACCGCAAATGCCATTGGGACCGACCTGCTCGCCATCGCTGATCGCGGTCAGTACGAGCATCTGCGGCGCGTCGGTCGCCCAGGTCACTTCTGTCGTGATGTCCTTGGTCGCAGGCGGATGGATATATGTGCCGTAAGCTTTTAGGACGGCCGGGACGGACTGGGGCGTCTGAAAGGTCACTGTCGCAGGCTGAATTTGAATGCTCTGCAGTTTCTGGTCGTGGCCGCAGCTGGGAAGAATCATGACCGCACCCGCAACCACACATGCAACCGCCGCCAGCCCTACATATCTCCGCTTCATACCCACCGCTCCCTGAGGCAGATTTCCGTTCATCTTGATTGTCAGACTTGAGGAAAGTTGAAATCTAGTGGATAGGAGACGAAAAAGCAAGAAAGCAAAGTGCCCCGCAGACAGCCCCAGCCAAGACTGGCGGGCGATCCTCACAGGAAAGCGTGGTTCCTCACTCCGCTATTGCAGCCCGGCGCTGGACAGCATATCGAGAAACTGTTTCCGGGTTCGCATGTCGATCGACTGCGCGACCAACTTTCCGTCGCGATCATAGATAAAACTCTTTGGGATGCCCTCGACGATAAACGCGTCATTTATCTTTCGGCCGGGATCGAGGAGTACGGGAAACGTGACCTTGCGCTCGCGAATGAATGGTTCCACTTTTGCCGCCGCCTCGTCAGAGATCCCCAGAATTACCAACCCTTGTGGCGAAAAGCGTTCGTATAACGCCTCGAGATCAGGCATCTCTTTCCGGCAGGGCGGACACCACGTTGCCCAGAAATTGACCAGCACAACTTTTCCGCGAAGAGCGGAGAGGGTCCAGGTCTTCCCGTTCAAGTCTGTGAGCGACAGGTCGGCATGCTCTCGCTTGCGATCATCGGCTTCGAGCCGTGCCATGGCGGCGCGATACTGATCGTTGTCGAGAGATACCTCCACGTGTTCATAGCGCACCAGAGACGCCAGTTCGACGTACTGGTCGGCAGGCTGACGGGCCGCACCCTCCGCCGTTGCCTTCGCGCCTTCCCCAGCTGCCGGCGCTGGCCATGGCAGCGGGCGTTCCTTCAACGTCTCTGCCAGCGTCGTTGCCACTTCCTGTAGCGTTGCATGTCCAAAGTCGCCCTCGGTGGAGTAATTCGCCAGTCCGAACGCGAGCCTCAACTTGTTCTCGGTCGCGGGGAGTTGGCGAATCCTGAGCGCGAGATCCTTCGTGGTCCCCGCGCGGACGTCGTCAGGCAGCGATCTCAGGCCGTGGATCTGTTCAGCCAGCGGCTTCTCGTCGGCGCTCCAGACAGTCTCTTTTTGCTGCGCCCGAGTCATTTGGTCACCAACAACCGACAGCAGCATCGCTAAGACCAGCACGACAAGATCTCGTTTCGTATTCAACTGAATCTCCCCTTCAAACCTATACGCCCGCGGCTTCACTTGCTTCCCTGTGGCCAGCTTACACCGCGGAGCGTTCGGTTTTCCGCTCTTGCCGTTGTGAGCTGCGCTCGAAAAGGGCTCCGCGCAGCGAGACTCTGGATGGATGGACGTTTGGATAGCATGAAGGGAAGCCGGGATCAGATCTTTTCCGCCTCCGCCGCCTCGTAGTCGGTCGTTGTACCATCAAAGAGCATGGCCTTTGTTCCCAACCCTGTGACCGAAACCAGTTCGCGGCTGCTGGAATTTGAGAGCTTGCGCGAACTGCTGGCCGGGTACGCGTCCTCGCCGCTCGGACTCGGCCGCATTGCCGATTTGAGGCCTTCACTTGACCGTCAGTGGATTCAAACCCAACAGACGCTGACGTCGGAAATCCGCGAGTATCGGAGGGTTGGCGGGCGCTTTGAGTTTGGTGGACTACCGGAAGTTGAACTGCTTATCGAGAAGTCGCGCATCGCCGGCGCGGCCCTGGAAACGACCGACATTCGTGACATTATTTTGATCGCGGATCGCGCTTCAGAATGGCGAGCGATCGTGCAGCAACCGCCGGCTGCCATGCGATCGGAGTGGACCGCGGTGGGTGCGCTATCGGAACGAATCGCAGATTTTTCCGAATTCCTGCGCGCCTTTCGCAACAAGATTCTGCCCGACGGCACACTCGATGACCGGGCTTCGCCCGAACTCGGCCGCATTCGCCGCGAAATTGAGAAGCAAAGGCGGCAAATTCAGGAGTCGTTGCGCGGCCACCTGCGCAAACTGGCAGAGGGAGGAACGGTTCAGGATGAACTCATCACAATTCGCGGCGAGCGCTTTGTAATTCCAGTCAAGATCGAGCAGAAGCGGCGCGTGCCGGGTGTGGTACATGGGGCGAGTTCAAGCGGGCAAACCGTTTTTGTTGAGCCGCTGGAAACGATCGAGCAGAACAACGAACTGGTGCGCATGCTGGACGAAGAACTCGCCGAGGTGCATCGTATCCTGCTCGAAATGACGCGGCAGATTGGACAGAACGCGGATGCGATTCTGGCAGCGGCCGACGTGCTGGCGGAACTGGAGCTGCAGTTCGCCAAGGCACGGTTTGCCGAGGATTACAACTGCGTCGCGGTGACGCTGGGGGCCGACGCGCGACGGCGAGACGCCGTCGTAACCGCCGGCGGGGACGCCGGCGCTACCAATGTTTCGCTGATCCTGCATCGTGCGCGTCACCCGCTGCTGGAGAGGAACCTGCGCGCTAAGAAAGCCGCCGTTGTACCCATTAGCGTGGAACTCGAAGGCGAGCGGCGGCAGCTTGTAATCACCGGTCCGAACACCGGCGGCAAGACGGTTACGCTAAAGACGATCGGGCTGCTTGCGCTCATGGCGCAATCTGGAATGCCGGTTCCAGCTGACCGCGCGGATCTGCCGGTCTTCGACGCCGTGCTCGCCGACATCGGCGACTATCAGTCCATCGAGCAAAATCTTTCGACTTTTTCCGCGCACGTTACCAACATCGACTTCATCTCACGAACCGCGACTTCGAATTCACTTGTCCTGCTCGACGAACTTGGATCGGCAACCGATCCGGAGGAGGGCGCGGCGCTGGCGGTGGCCATCGCCGAGCATTTCCGCAAGGCCGGTTGCATGACGGTGATTTCCACGCACCACACGTCCCTCAAGGTGTACGGGGCAAATACGGCAGGTGTCGTCAACGCGTCCGTTGGCTTTGATGAATCCACGCTGCAACCGACCTATGAGCTCAAGATTGGCGTGCCGGGGGCTTCTGCCGGAATCAACATCGCACGGCGCCTCGGGTTGAACCCGGCGATTATCGCCTCGGCACAGGGCAAGCTCGGCTCGCAGACGCAGGATGTGGCGCGCTTTCTCGACCGCCTGCACGCGGAGCTTCGCACTTTGGAAGATGAGCGAGCGCAGATCAAGACTCGTGAGCAAGAGGTAGCGCGTGAGAAGTCGCACCTGGCAAACGAAGGTAAGAAAGAGCAGCAGGCGAAGGTTCGCGAGATGGAAAAGAAACTGGAGTCTCTTTTCCGCGACTTCGAGTATCACGCGCGCGAGGCGGTCACCGCGGTGCAGGATCGCGCGGCAGCGCAGAAGGTCTCGAAAGAGGCCGAACGGCGAATTGCGAAGTTGCGGCGCGAGTTCCGCGAGCAATTCGATTCAGCGATTGTTGCGCACGCTACAGGCGCGGATCGCGGCGATCCGCACGCCCAGCCTGCACTGGTCAAGCATGTCTCGGAGGGAGACACGGTCAAGCTCAAGTCGATGGGTCGGGCAGCATTGGTGAAGAAAAAAGTCGGCGACAACCACTTCGACGTCGAGATCGGCTCGATGAAGATGCGCATTGCCCGCGAAGACATTGCCGAAGTGCTGACGCGCACGGGCGAGTCGCCGGTCGAGGCAGCACGGGCGCGCGGCATCAAGGTCTCTTTGCAGAGCGAGCCGGCGGGAACAACGACGCCGAGCGAGATCAACGTCATCGGGCACACGGTTGACGAAGCCACCAGCGAGGTGGAGAAGTTTGTCGATCGCGCGTTCCTGGCTGGGATGCCGCGCGTCCGCATCGTTCATGGCAGCGGGATGGGGATCCTCCGCAAGGCTCTGCGCCAGTATCTGAAGAGTCATCCGCATGTCGAGTCGGTCACCGAACCTCCGCTCAACGAAGGTGGCGGCGGGGCGACTGTGGTGGAGCTACGCGTCTAGTCAAGACTGGTGGGATTGTTATGTAGGCTGCAAGCCCCTCCAAAAGCAATCGCACCCTGGTACCAACTTACTTCATTCATAACATCTGTCATAAGTGTGCGTGATGCGCACCTCTGCATTAATCCCGGCCCTGTCGACACTTATCCCCTGCTTATCACCGGCCTCACCATCTTGAGGCACAATGCCCCCAATGAGCAGTTTGCCGCAGAGCGACTCGAGCATTACCAACGTTGTCGGTGTCATCGGTGAACCGGCTCCGGATGCCGCGTCAAGTAATTACCGCAACGGTAGAAGGCGGCTGCGTTCGCTGACGGGGCCCGTTGCATCACGGCCCTCGCGTGTAGATCTCGAACGCGCGTGCAGAATAGCGCTGATGGAAAGCGAGGCTCCCGCCACCGTCGAGGTCATCTACGACAGAATCGTTCGCCGCGGGTCTGTTATGTTTTTCGCGTATAAACGCCCGTTTCGCGCCATCGTCTCGGCATTGTCGGCATTGGAGAAGGGCGGAGAGGTCGTCGTCCACGTCCAAGCGGGGGGATCGATCTTAACCCGGCGCGGCCGTCAGCGCTTTTGGCAACGGGCTGCGTCCTGAGCGGGATGCGCGAGCGGCACTACGAGCAGCTCTTATTCATCGCGGCGTTCCGCGATAGCTTGGCCGAACCCCAACACATAGCCATCCGCATCGCGCACCGCAAACTCCTCCATCTTGTACGTGGGTTGGAAAACAGGCCCATAAACAATGGTGGCACCCTTCCCAAGATATTCGGCGTGCAACTCACGAGCATTCCGTACCCAGAAAAAGACGTCCCACGTCCCTCCTTGCTTTTCGTTCGGACAAATCTTGTCGGTCGCGGTCACGCGACGCAACATGATCGCGAGACCATCACGGCTCAGAACCGCAAACTCCACCGGCGCGCCGGCAGAATATTCGACCTGAAAACCAAGTACGGTCGAGTAGTACCGAGCCGACTGTTCAACATCCGCAACTGGAAAATACGGAGCCGCACGAAGCAACTGCGCGCTCGGAATCTTATCCATGCCACTCCTCCCTCTTGTTCGCGACATGATACGTCGCATTGGAATACGGACAAAGGGCATTTCATCCCTGGATCTTGGGCATTCGTCTCTGAAGCAGATGACCATTGATCGAAGAAGGTCTTGTCCATTTCCGGACATGATCGTCCGGTTAGGACTGCGGGCGTAGCGTCATAGGCTCTCAACCGCCCCTTATCCATCACGTTTTCAGTAGGTACAAGTGTTCGACCGTGGCACCGCAGTTGCTGGTTTCATCAGACAACCGGAGGGGCGTGCATGAACGGCATCCTTAACGATTTTCGATACGCCATGCGGCAGTTGCGCAAGAGCCCAGGATTCACCGCAGTCGTCGTAGTCACCCTCGCTCTCGGCATTGGCGCTAACACTGCCGTTTTCAGCGTTATCGATGCAGTCATGCTGCGCCCCTTGCCCTACCAGCATCCGGAACGCCTCGTCGCAGCGCACTCGCTGAACAACCATGAGATCATCGGCGGCGACCTTTCTTATCCTGACTTCTTCGATTGGCGCAGCCAAAACCATACGCTCTCTCACCTCGTGTCCTATCACGAAATCGGATTCACGCTCACGGGCGTGGATCGACCGGTACACCTCGAAGGCACGGTCGTCTCGTGGGACCTGCTCCCTGCCCTTGGCATTGCTCCCGAACTAGGTCGAGGGTTTCTTCCCGCAGAAGAAAAACTTGGGACGCAAGTTGTGTTGATCAGCCACGCCTTGTGGGCTTCGCAATTTGCCTCGGACAAGAACATCGTCGGACGCCAGATCAAGTTCAATGGCAGACTGTTTACAGTTGTAGGTGTCACGCCGCCGGCGTTCCGTTTTCCTATCGATCAGCACAAATCAGATTTCTGGACTACCCCGGCGGTCGACGCGGATACCGACGATCCCAAGCCCGAGATTCAAAGCCGGGGAGCTCACTTCCTGAATGTTTTCGGAAGGATGAAAGATGGCGTCGCGGTGTCGCAAGTCGACCAGGACCTGAAGCTCATCGCTGCGAACCTGGCAAAGCAGTATCCAAACACGAACACACGTCACGACACAGCCAGCGCCCAGAATCTGCTGACGTCGCTCATCGGCGACAACCGGCCGGCCTTGCTGGTGGTGTTTGGCGCGGTCGTTCTGGTGCTCCTAATCGCGTGCGGCAATATCGCGAATCTGATGCTGGCTCGCATGCGGGAACGGCAGCGCGAGATTGCCATGCGGTCAGCGCTGGGAGCCGGCCGGCACCGGATCGTCCGGCAACTGCTGGTTGAAAGTCTCGTGCTAAGCGTGATTGGCGGCCTCGCCGGTGTTGGCCTGGCATTCCTTTGCACTCCCGTCATCCTGCGCCTGATCGGAAACAGCGTTCCTCGAGCCGCGGATGCCGGAGTCGATCTACCTGTGCTGGCGTTCTCTCTGCTGCTCTCATGCGCCGCGGGGGTGGTGTTCGGGATTATCCCTGCCATCATCTCCTCGCGCACCGATCTCCTCTCCACTATGAAACAGGGTGGGCGTGGCGAAGTCGCTGGCCGCGACTGGCTGCGTTCTTCGCTCATCGTGGCGCAGGTTGCGACCGGCCTCGTGCTCACTGCGGGAGCGGGCTTGCTCATTACCAGTTTCGCCAGCCTTCGCCACACAGATGAAGGATTCAACCCAAATCATCTGCTCACTTTGACCTTCGAGACGCCGGACGCCCGCTACAAAACAACCCGCCAACAGTTCTATCGGGAGTATTTCGAGAAGGTTCGCGCGATCCCCGGAGTTGAGTCTGCTGCCGGCGTCGTCGTCCTCCCCATGACAAATGATGGAGCGAACATTACGTTCGAGGATCCGGAGCATCCCAAGCCTTCAGGACAGCATGATGCTTCCGACTTTGGTCCCGTCACCCCGCAATACTTCAGCACGATGCAGATTCCCCTCCTCGAAGGACGTGACTTCACCGACCGAGATGATGTAAACGCACCGCAGGTGATCATCGTCAATCAAGCCTTCGCGCAGCATTTTTTCCCCGGAGAACATGTGCTTGGAAAAAAGATCAAGCCCGGCGCAAGCAATAGCGAAAAAACGGGGCCGCCCTGGCGTGAAATCATTGGCGTCGTAGGAAACATCCGCCTCGGAGCGACACAACGCCAGATGAAGCCCGCCATGTACGTGCCATCGGCACAACTTGACAGCTGGTGCTGCCTGTTTTCCCTCGTGCGCTCGAAGGTTGACCCGATCAGCCTCGCTCAATCGATCAGGCAAATCGTCTCATCGTCGGATCCGGAGATACCGGTCACCGACGTGCGCATGATGGATGAACTCGTGTCGCTGCAACTCGCGCAACCGCGCTTCACGATGGTGCTGCTCGGCTGCTTTGCCGGACTCGCGATTGCACTCACGATGGTGGGCCTGTATGGAGTCATGACCTATTCGGTGACGCGGAGAACACGCGAGATTGGCGTGCGCATGGCGCTTGGCGCTCAGCGTGGCACCGTGCTCGGCATGGTACTGAGAGACGCCGCCGTATTGCTCGCTGCTGGCATCGTCGCTGGGATTGTGGTTGTCTTGGCCTGCGCCTCAATCCTCTCCACGATGCTTTATGGCACAGGGTCGCGGAATCCGGTTGTCCTGGCCCTCGTATGTTTGGGGGTCGCTACTGCGGGTTTGATTGCTTCCTACGTTCCCGCGTTTCGTGCCGCACGGCTCGATCCGATGACGGCGTTGAGGTACGAGTAGAACAGCGGGTAGCCGAGCGGCGCGCGCCTGTCGCTTGTCGTGCGTCCGGTTGTGTATACTCGGCGCGACCATGCGACGTCACTTCATTATCTTTTCCGCGCTTACCCTCGTTGTATTTTCGACGTTTCTATCATCGGCGCAGGACCGGGTTGCAGCCGCATTTGATTCCTTGCCTGCAATTCAAAAGATCGACCAGGTTGCCATTTCGCCGGATGGAATTGACATCGCATACATCGTCGATGGCGAACTCTTCGTTTCCAGCGTAGCGGAGGGAACTCCGCAGCGCGTCGCTCCTGATCAGAAAACGACCCGCGACCTCACATGGTCACCCGACGGCCACCATATTGCATGGATTACCGACTTGCCGGGAGACAAACCCACCGCACAATTGTGGACGGCCGAGGCGGATGGAAGCACTCTCAAGCAACTAGCCACCCTTAACGGCTTCGCCCAGGCACCTCGCTATTCGCCCGACGGAACTAGGCTCGCTCTGCTTTTCATTGAAGGCATTCCGCGCATCGCAGGCCCGCTGCAGCCGATGACGCCGCTCGCCGGGGTGCTGGACGAGAAGATTTTCGAGCAGCGCCTCGCCGTCGTCGATCTTGCGACCAATCGTCTGACTCAAATCACGCCCGCCGACGTTTATATCTACGAATACGATTGGACTCCCGACTCCAAAAGCTGGGCTGCGATCGCCGCCTACGGTTCTGGTGATAACAACTGGTGGATCGCGCGTCTCTACAGCATCGACTCCGCCACGGGCCAGATGCGCGAAATCTACAAACCCAAGTGGCAGATCGCCGAGCCTCATGTTTCGCCAGATGGGAAGATTGTGGCCTTCATCGAAGGGCTGATGAGTGACGCAGGCTTGTCGGGAGGGGACGTTTACCTCGTGCCCATGGCAGGCGGGACTGCGCGCAATCTCACTCCTGGAATCAAGGCTTCTCCTTCGTCGCTTGCCTGGACTTCGGCCGAACGCATTTCGGTAACGGCCAACGTCGATGGCAACGCCGGATATGCAGTCATAACCAACGTAGGTCTCGCGCCGAATTCAACGTGGCCCGGTTGGACCGGTGAAGAAATGATCGCTACCGAAACGGACGCTTGGGCTCTGGGCGCATCGTTTTCGCGGGACGGATCCGTAAGCGCCGTCGTCCGGCAAGCGGCAAGCAAGCCTCCCGAGATATGGGCCGGCAAGATGGGCGAGTGGAAGCAGATCACACGCCTGAATCAGAATGTCAAAGCCACTTGGGGTGAGAGCCGAAACGTCCACTGGATGGATGGAGACACGCGCGTCCAGGGCTGGCTGATGCTGCCTGCGAACTATGATCCCTCCAGGAAATATCCACTGATCGTAAGCGTCCACGGCGGCCCGTCGTGGGGGTGCACCTCAAAGTGGTCATCCGGCGGAATGACCGGTATGACCGCAGCCTCGGTACTTGGCTGGTTTGTTCTGTGCCCCAACCCAATGGGCAGTTATGGCCAAGGCGAGGCATTCGTGCAAGGCAACGTCAAAGACTTCGGCGGAGGCGACTACCGCGACATCATGGCGGGAGTCGAGGCGCTTTCACAGCAGTTCCCTATCGATAAGAAGCGCATCGGAATTCGCGGTCACAGCTACGGCGGCTACATGACGATGTGGGCGGAGACGCAAACGCACTTCGCCGCCGCGGTCGCTGGTGCCGGACTCTCCGACTTTCAGAGCTACTACGGTCTGAATGACATCGACGAGTGGATGATTCCCTTTTTCGGCGCCTCGGTCTACGACGACCCCGCTGTCTATCAGAAGTCGGATCCAATTCATTTCGTGAAGAACGTAAACACGCCGACTCTGATACTCGCGGGTGATAGCGATGGCGAAGTGCCCATGGAGCAGTCTCTCGAGTGGTATCACGCTCTCAAGGCAATGGGAGTTCCTGTTCAGATGGTCGTCTATCCCAACGAAGGGCACGTGTTTTACAAGCCTGCCGATGCCCGCGACTACACGCTGCGAACGCTGCAGTGGTTCGAGGAGTGGTTCGCAAGAATTAAGGACTAGCCATAGCCTGCGCGGGGCATTCGCACTGAGTTCTGAGCGCCCTGGTTTGCCGCCAATATCATCCGTTTCGCCCATGATTTCAGGCATTTAAAGGGATTCCTTGGGGCATTCCGCCATTCACTTTCGTAACTCCACACAGCAGGACAGCTAACGCTATCCTAGATTCGGCTCTCCCTGAAGATCTCAGCCAAACCATCCCCTGGCGAAGTGTGACCAGGCGGCGCGACGGGTCCGTCTGACTGGGCGCTGTGTTCTCCACGAGGCGAATAGCAATGGCAACCATGTTTGGCCGATTCGAAGTCCAGAACGAAATCTCCAAGTCAGAAACTGCGCTGATATACAAGGCGCTGGATCTGGAAACAAACCAGATGGTGGCGCTGAAGACCGAACGACTGGCGCCGCTGGGAGAGCGCTCAGCCGCGTTTGTGGAGACGCTGCTCGCCGAAGGCGAGCAGGCCCAGCCACTCGCTGGCCAGAATATCGCGCAGCTTCATGGTGCTGGTGAGATCGACGGACAGTTCTGTGCAGCGATGGAATACATCCAGGGCAACAGCATCGCCAACATGCTGGCCCACCATGAGGGCTTTTCCATCTGGGATCTGCTGGACATCGCGCGGCAGGTATGCGCCGCACTCGACACGGCGGCAAAGCTTGGGGTTGTGCACTCGTCGCTTGAACCCGACAAGATCATCGTGCAGTGGGATGGACTGGTAAAGATCACCGGTTACGGCATTTCCAACATGAGCCTGATCAGCGCCGAGGCCGGGAACGGACTGGGACGCCTGATGCCGTACTGCTCGCCGGAACAGATTCGAGGCGAGGCAATGGATCAACGGTCGAACCTGTTTACAGTCGGAACCATTCTTTACGAGATGGTTACCGGGCGTAAAGCATTCGACGCCGAAGATCCGGTGAAACTGGTCGACCAGGTTGAGAATGAGATGCCGCCGGAGCCGGCTAGCCTCAATGCCAAGGTTCATCCGGGGGTGAGCGCCCTGATTATGAAAGCGCTGGCAAAGGACCCCGATCAGCGGTACGCGACGCCGCATGAACTGACTGAAGACCTGGAGAAGTGCAAAGAAAACAACCATAAGCAGGCAGAGGCTCCGAAGAAAGTTGCCTCAGCGGTAAAGCCGGATGCGGCGGCCAAGGCGGCTGCGGCCATGAAGTTTGTTGGCGCGGCAGCAAGCGCGTCGGGCCCGGCAGCAGTCGCAGGGACGAGTCTTCCGAAGCCGGTAGCACAAGAGAACGCTAGGGCAACTGCGGCGCCAACGAAGAACGCGGCATCCCCAGGCGAAGAGACAAAGGCCTTCGCAGCTCGCGCCGGACAAGGCGCCGGCGCCGTGTCCAATTACGGATCGCGAGCAATTGAAGAGTCGCTGGTTGAAACCTTCCAGAGCACGCCTGTAGCACCGTCGTTCCGAAGCAATAACACCCCGCAGGCCGGAAATCAGACCGGACTTCACGGAGCCGTGATGTCGGCGGCAGCTCCGGCGCAAGAAGAGGAGACGCAGGCCATTGCGCCTCTTATCGATCCGATGGTGTCGGGGTCGGGCAGCGGACAAAAGGGACGGAGCTTCTCGGAAATGGACGAACTGCCTCCGATGAAAGAGGTGGTGATCGAGAGCCGGCCCGAGCCCGAGCCGGAACAAATGCCCGTGCTTCAGCCGACGATCTCGCAGCGGCTGTCAGCGAAGAAGAGAGAGGACAAGCCGAAGATTCAGCCGCGAGAGCTGGCGCAGAAAGCAGTCAAAGAAGTTGTCACAGTGCCTCCGCGGCTGCTGCTCTATTCAATTCTGGGTGCGATTGCAGTGATTCTGGTAGTTGCAGTCGCGATGTATTTCCACGTGCGATCGGAGGACGATGGATTGACCGCGGCTCCGAAAGCGGTGAAAACAGCGAGCGAATCAGCGCCCGCGCCGACACCTGCACCAGTGCCACAAGCCGCCCCGGTGGCCGTCGCTCCAGTAGCTGACCCGGAACCGAATCTGACTGTGCGACAGGTTCCCAGGCGCGGATCGAAACGCACTCTCGCACCTGCGCCCGCACCGGCGATCATTCCGGGAGAGGTGCTGGTGGATTCGACTCCGCAGGGCGTCCAGTTTGAGGTGGACGGTAAAGCCGAGGCAGCGTGGGTAACGCCGTTCAATGTAACCGGACTGGCGCCAGGCAAGCACCTCATTTCGGCGAGCAAATCCGGTTATTCTTCGGAGGTACGCTCGGTCGACGTTGTCTCCGCTGGCAAAACTCCAGTGCTCTTTCACCTCGCTGCAGTGAACGCTCTGGTGGTAGTGAACAGTACTCCGGCGGGAGCCGACATCCTGCTGGATGGCAAGCCGACACACAAAGTTACGCCATCACAATTCGCCGTGGAGAAAGGAACGCACACGGTCTTATTGAAAAAGCAGGGATTCCTGGACGAGACGACCACTGCTGATCTTGGACCCGGGCAGAATTTTCAATACGCTCCTGCGCTGAGAGCTCTGGGAGATTCGGAGGGCATCCGCACAGTGGGACGCTTCAAGAAGCTGTTCGGCGGTGGCGGCGAGAGTACCGCAGGAATGGGATCGCTCAGCGTCCGAACAAAGCCGAAGGGGGCGCAGATTGTGGTCAACCAGCGCATCCTGGACAAGATGTCCCCGGTCGATGTAATGATGGGCCCCGGAAACTACGTCCTGGATATCACGCTAACTGGCTTCAAACCGGTGCATAAGATCGTCAATATTGAGAAAGACGGCAAAGTTGTGGTTGATGAGGTGTTAGAGAGGGAATAAGCCTCCGGGCGCTGAGCCGCTGCAAGTTTCGACCTCGTTTCCTGCGCACTTGGAGGAGTGACCAACGTCACTGCTCCGGGCCTTCCGCCGCGGGATATTCAGAATCAGGGAGATCCAGGCAGTGGCGTCCGACTTCATGCGCCCCCGGTTGAGCCACGATTTTGAACAGGCTCTTCGTGCGGTCATGACGCGCCGCGTCTTCCCCACCGGCGCCACCATCTACGAGCACGGAAATACCGCCGAAGGAATCTATCTGCTCGAAACAGGCGCCGTGCGCGTGTCCCTGCCCTTGTCTGATACCCAGACCCAATTGCTGGAAGTTGCGGGCGCAGGCGCGATCCTGGGGCTAAGCGAGTCTCTGTCCGGAGAGCACTACCGCGTGACTGCGGAAGCGGAAGAGACGACCACTACGTCATTTATTACCAGCAAGGAATTTGTGGAACTGCTTGAGACCCGCCATGACTTTTGCATCCAGGTAGTCAGGATGTTAAGCGAGAACCTGCACGGCCTCTACCATAGATTCCGAAGCGTGAGTGCTCATCCAGGACGCCCACGACGCCGTGTGCTCGATGAAGAGCTGAACTGAGGATCCCTCGCGTAACGGCGAGGATCATTCCAGCAGGAGTGTTAGTTGTTCCTGAGACCTGAGACCCAAGACCTAAGTGAGATCTTCCAATCAGCCAGTTATTGGGCTTTAAACACGATCGTGATCTGCGTCTGGATCTCGACCGGCTGTCCATCCAGGTAGTAGGGCTTGTAGCGCCACTGCCGAACCGCTTCCAGCGCGGCGGGCGCGAGCAAAGGCGACCCGCTTACAACCTTGGGATTTAGGACGTGTCCTTCTTTGTCTATGGTAGCCGCAATCTGAACGGCGCCTTGCGTATGCGTCGCCATCGCATTGACTGGATATTTCGGCTGCACCTGCTTAATAAGCATTCCTTGCAAGACACCCTGTGAAACCTTAACTGAGGATAAGGATGGCTTGGCAGCGGTGGTGGGCAGCAAACCATTCAGGCTCGCTTCGTTTGGCGTAGAAACACCAAGAGCGCTCGGCAGCGGAGCGGAAGAATCTTCGGATTGACTTGGCTGCGTTTGCCGCAGCTTCCCGGTCGCGCTCGGCCTAACCATGATCGGCGCTGGAGCAGCTTTCGCAGTCTCCGTCTCGTGCTGAGCGGGTTGCGCGGAAACCGACGAATCTGCTGCCAAGTGAGTCGACTGCGCAGGCGATGCAGCGTGATTCGGAGCCGTTGTCGCCACGGCGGCGTGGTTGGCCGCCACGGGCGGAACCTCACTCGCGGGTGATGTGGGCGCAGGAGTCGTTGCCGGCTGCGGCGCGGAGGCTACGGGACTTGGCGTGGTAACTGCGGTTGAGTGGGACGGTCCGTACTTGGTCCATCCAAAATAACCAGCGATGATCAAGAGAACCGCGACTGCTCCGATGAGAATTTTCTGGCTGCCGCCCGAACTACCTGTTTGCTCCGATCCCGCCGAGAACAGCGGGGCTTGAGACGGAGCGGACGCCGCGGCGATGCTCGGTTGCGGCGGGCGGAACGGCTCGTCTTCGGGGAATACTTCTTCGTCATGCGCCGGCGCGGGAACGGGCTTCACAACTTCCTTCGCAGGAGCTGGAGCTGAGGCCGCGCCCTGAGACTTAGCCGCTACGTTCACAAAGGGCATGGCGGCCGCATGGGAAGGCTGCACCTTCGGCGCTTCCGGTATTGGCGGCTTTGCGGGTTCCTCATGAGCCACAACCGGCGCGGGCGCAGACTGAGGTTGAACGAACGGGGCCTGACCGGAAAGGGTCGCCCAGTTTCGTGTGGAGGCCGCGGAAGCGTGAGTTGAAATTTCTTCACTCTTCGCAAAGGCGGGAGCGGGCACAGCCGGAGGCGCAGCAACTGTCCGTGGTTCAGGACGGACCGTGCTCTGCGCGGACGGAGTGACTTCCTCATATTGAGGGGCAGGCGCGGCCGGTGTGACCGCCGGGGCCGGTTTCGCCTGAACTGCCGGAGCCTGGGCCGCCAGAACTGGATGTGTTGCCGGGGCCGGATGCGTTGCCGGTTCGGAGCCTTTGCGCAGGAGCCCGCGCGCGACGCGCAATGTGCCTTTGGCTTGCTCAACGTTGATCGGCTTGGGGAGTACGAGGTTCGCGCCCATGCGGTAAGCCTTGGCGATACCAGCCTGGCCTTCCACCAGAGCGATCGCCAGCGAACCTTGATTGAAACTGGAATTGCGGGCGCTCTTGACGAGCAATGAGGCGCTTTGCTCGTTTTCGCAGTCGATGACGACCGCGTCGTAGTGTTGCGCCATCAAGCCCTTCACAGCGGCGAAGGGATCGCTCACCGAAGTAACTGCAAACTCGAGGTCGCTAAAAAGCTGGCTTACAACACGGGTGAGTTTCTCATCGAGGCAGAAGAGTAAAGCTTGATAACCCATGATGAATCATCGTAGAAAGCGTGGTAAACAGCGGCAAGTTACGGGCGTAATCGGGGACAGCACGATTTCTTTAGATCGCGCGCGAAAAACGGCGAGACCGAAAGTCACCGGCCTTTAGTGCTGCGGCTGTGGCGGTTTGGGAGCACGCTTTGCTGGCTCAGCAACCGCTGACGGAGAAAGATCGATGCGCGTCACGCCGGGTTTGGTCGTGCCGGTGGCAGGCGGCTGAGCAGGCGTGGTCGCGGCAGGTTTAGTAGCGCTCTGTTCTGCACTCGTTGCAGGAGTGGAGGCAGTGGCGGCAGGCTGAGTGGTTGCCGGAGTGGGCGTAGTCGTGGTGGAAGACGAGCCAGTAGATGCGCCTGAATCAGGTGTCGCGGTTGGCGAAGGCTGGGAAGCCGCTGGCGCAACTTGAAGCGGAACTCCGGCACTTGGCTTGGGAGTCTGCGTTACAGGCGTCGCCGGCGCCGGCGCGGGCTGCGCTTGCTGCGGAGCCTTGCCGATGAGGCTGAGAGCGTTGTTGATTTGCGCCTTAACAAGCGCCTGAAAACCGGGCTCATAAGTCCAGGCAGCATAAAATCCCCCGCAGGCCACGAGGAGGATAAAGAGTGTGATGAGCCGCCCATGCGACTTCGAGGCTCGCGGTGCCGCGGATTTGCGTTCGGCGGTCTCCTCGCTCACTGAAGTCTTCTCTTCGCTGGGTGAGGCGGCCGTTCTGGTGGGCTGGATCTTGGTCTCCGTTTTCTCCTCAAACTTCTCAGCAAAAGCCTGCGTTGTTCCCTCTTTCGAGTCTTTCGCCTCGGAAACCGGGGGCTCGGACGCAAAGAGAGCCGATGCCGGATGCGAAGAACTAGCGCTCTTCGTCGTGGCGGGTTCGGGAGTTGGCGCGGCTTCCTCAGTCTTGGGCTCTGCGACGGCGGAACTCATCGACATCGACGGTTCCGCAGAAGAAGACACGGACTCGGAGTATGACGCCAGCGATGGCGAACCGACAGCAGCAGCGAAGGCACGCCCTTCAGGCGCGACGTACTCGGCTGCCTCGTCGGTCGCATGATCGGTTGGCTCGGCGCTCGTTGTGCTCGAAGTTGCCATTGGAGCGTCGTAGTGCGCCACGCCAGGGGCGCCCTCCGCCCGGCCTGATTCCTCTTTCCTGACGCGGCTGATCGCCGTGCGAATGGTGATGCGTGCCTGATCTTTTGATACCGGCTTGGTGAGAATCAGTTCGGCTCCCAGGCGGAAAGCTGTAGGCAGCCCAGCGCGGCCGTCGACAACCGCGACCGGCACGGGATGGCTGCCTCCCTTGCGATTGCGGCAGACGTCGAAGATGAGCTTCGCGGCCGCGAGGTTCTCACAGTCAACGAGAACAAGATCGAAGCGATTGGAATTCAGCTTCTGAGCGGCGGAGGCGCCATCCAACGGGCGCTCGCAGGTGACAGACATCTCTTCGAGAACAGAGGTGATGGCGGCAACGGCCTGATCGTCAGGCGACAGTAAAAGAGCGAGAGGCATGGCTCTTCCATGCTAGAAACGGTCGCGTAACCTTCGCAAGTTACGAATGTAAGGGAGCGGAAGCCCATTGACCATTGCTCTCAACTGCAGCACCGACCTCTCTTGTGAGGTCATCCTGAGCGGAGCGAGCCGTTCGCAAAGCGAATGGCTCAGCGGAGTCGAAGGACCCCTACCCTCTAAACTCCTCTGAGTTCTAGCGCCGCCAAAGGTTCCGAATTAATTTGTTTGACGCCCATGTCAGAGCAAATTAGCCTCGCTAAATCAAGCACTTGGGTTATATTTCAAGCGAGGCTGGAAGATGCTGGAAATAATATTCGGAGCCTTTGAATTGTTATCCGGACTTGCAATTGCGTTTCTCCAATTTACAGCGAACCCAAGTCGCTACCGGTGGTACGTCCTTGGCCTCATAGGCGTGATTTTCATTTGCTCCCTCTCCGTTCGAATAATAGAGAAACAACGCAGGGAGAAAGCCGAAAATGACTTTGAACAATTCAAGCGAGATCTCCCTCAACTAATTAGCAAAGCTGTTAGCGATCAGCATCCGCCAACACTCCACCCCGCGGGCGCAGTCGAGAAAAACGAGATCAGTGCCCATGATCCTCGCGTATATCCCATCTCGGTCAAGGAGCCCGAAGAAGCCATTTTCCCTAAGTCTCCATTTGTGCTTACGAATTATGGCGGCGACGTTGCACACAAAGTAAGAATTCAAATGTTGTTCAAGCTAAGGGGTCGTAATGTCGCCTTTAACACTGTTGAGGTTCTTCCCGCTGGTGGAAGTGTTGAAGTACTGCCAGAGATTGAGGACGAGTCTCTGTCCACTAAGCACGATATTTTTCACTGGCTGTTGGCCGATTGGAACGGGGATTCTAGGGGCATAAGCGAAGACTGGCCGAAGCCGGTGAATATCCACTGGAGCAACCACCAAGGCAAGGAATTCACGACCGCTGCAACTTTGGTGTTTCATCCAATCAAATATTTGCTCAAGCGCAATACAGATTGGACGAAAGCTAGGAATTACACAACGATAGAATTTACGGATATCAGATTCACATGAAGACAACCAAATTATCGTGGAGGCCAGCAAGTACGAGAGGAGTTTGAGCGCGGAATACAGCAGATTTTTCCTTGCGCCCAACCCAACCGAGTGATAGCAGCCTAAGCCTCTTGAGAATAAGAAAGCCGAGAAAGACACGGAACAGGGAGGAATCTGCTCGGTCTCACCATTCCCTTGCCCCGTACATTTCTGGCGTTGCAAGCCCCACGTTGATATCAAACGCACGCCATTCGCGGCGTCCCATTTCAGGAACACAACTTCCTCGTCCCCTCCAAAAGATGTTGACTTAGCCGCAAAACCGACTGAAGCTGAAATCTAAGCAATTCAGAAAAATCTCCTCCCCGAGGGAGCCCCGTTGAAAGCGGGAGTAGGTCTTTGACATTTCAGAAATGGGTAGAGGAACGACGAAAACTCGAATGCTAATCCCATACTAGTTCCAAAACGGGAATGGTTTTCGGGAGAAAACTGTAAGTCCTCTAAGTTCCGCTGGTTAGTCGGCGTGTAAAAGTTACAAGAAATCAGGGG